>JACCDY011189855.1_pt1 | contig 12845 bp, 10 predicted proteins | sample 7446391 | NCBI WGS metagenome assembly JACCDY01 (sample SAMN15323451, study PRJNA562643) | freshwater metagenome | isolation source: river surface water | place: USA:Blue River Watershed | collected 2017-08-18 | reverse complement strand
GTGTCATATTGCGACGCATCGAACCACAAATGGTGCACGCAAACCTCTGCCGTAATCTTTTTATCTTTCACCGCTTTCCCGGTTTCAAACAAGGCTAATTCCTCTTCTGTCGAAATATGCAAGATGTGCAAACGGGTATTGTTTTTCTTCGCTAAATCCACTGCCATAGAAGAAGAAAGGTAACAAGCCTCTTCATTTCTGACTAACGGATGTATGTAGGCGGGTGCGTTTTCCGGGTATCTTTCCTTGAAAAGTTCAGTGCGTGCCCGTACCGTTGCCTCGTCTTCGCAGTGCGTGGCAATCAACATTTCACAACTCGAAAATAATTTCTCTAAGGTTTGAGCATTATCTACGAGCATATTGCCGGTGGACGAACCCATGAAGATTTTTACTCCACAAACATCGCGGGGGTTTGTCTTTAACACCTCCTCTAAATTGTCGTTGCCCGCTCCCATAAAAAAGGAGTAGTTTGCCAAAGATCCTTTCGCCGCAATCTCGTATTTATCCGCTAACAATTCCTGTGTTAATGCGTTAGGAACTGTGTTAGGCATCTCCATGAAACTAGTTACTCCACCCGCTACAGCCGCGCGTGCTTCACTAGCAATGGTAGCTTTGTGAGTTAAACCAGGCTCTCTGAAATGGACCTGATCATCTATCATACCCGGGAAAATATGTTTCCCAGTTAGGTCTAAAACCACCTCTCCCGGAGCAGGACTAATTTCGGATGCTATTTTAGCAATTCTACCGTCAGCGATTCGGAGATCCGCCTGGATAATTGCACCCTCATTAACTAATTGGGCATTTTTTAAAACGTAATTAGTCATTTAGGTCGGTGATTTTAAATTCTGTTCGGCGGTTTTCTTGGTGGGCCTCTTCGCTACAGTCAACTCCATCGGAACAGCCGTTGATGAGTTGCGTTTCTCCATAGCCTTTGGCTTTGATTCTCGCCGCTTCAATTCCGTGTTCGATGATATATCGAACAGCGGACTCCGCTCTTCTTTGAGATAATTTCAAGTTATAGCTCGCACTAGCGCGCGCATCGGTGTGAGAACCTAATTCGATTGAAATGTTTGGATTGTCTTTTAAAACCTGTACGATTTTGTCTAATTCAGCCGCCGCATCTGGACGAATATTCGATTTGTCTAAATCATAATAAATAGGATTTACTTCAAATAGGGCCCCTATTTCATCCCCGATTTCAGCCTGACTCAAGATAATTTTATGGTCAAAAGTCGTATCTGTCAATTCTTTCTTCAATAATTGCTTTGGAATCTCTCTTCCATCCATCAGGAATTCGCTACGCTTAGTTAGGAATTTTTCCTTGCTGGCATTGAAGCTAATTTGGTCGGCCGGATTTAAGTCCATGATCTCTAGGTAGCCTTCCGCATCACTAAATTGAACGGGTTGAATTTCCCCATTGCGTTTGACCCCTACTTTTGCATTAGCAATTGGCTTATTGCGGGCATTGACAATTTGCGTTCTTAAATGGTATAGGGCCACTTTTGCAGGCTCAACACTCTCTGTAATCGTAATTTCATTCGACCACCAGCGATCTTCTGAACCCGTAGACTCGAAATAATAAATATCATCATCCCCTTTTCCTCCTACCCGATTTGAGCTAAAATAGCCTTGGGTAACATCCGATAAAAACAACCCAAAATCATCCCCTACCGAATTAACCGGCACGCCCAAATGTTCAATTTGAATTTCATCTCCACTGCGACTTGCCACAAAAATATCTAAACCACCTAAGCTAGGGTGGCCATCCGATGAGAAATAGAGTTTACCATCTTCGGAGACATAAGGGAAGATTTCATTGCCACGCGTATTAATGGTAGAACCTAAATTGATCGGTCTTCCAAATCGTCCTGAATTATCCATCGGAGCGCGATATAAATCCAATCCGCCTTTCCCCCCTCTTCGATTCGAGGCAAAATACAAGGTTTTTCCATCTCTAGAGAACGCTGGACTACCATCCCAACCAATGGAATCAGAGATAGCTAAACGCTCGGGGGTAGACCAAACGCCATCTCTTTTGGTAGAAATGTATAAATCAACATCGGGAGAAAGGTCTTTGCTTTTCCCCGTATTTCCGCGCGCAAAAACCATCATATTGCCATCTTTCGAAAAAGCGGGAGTTCCTTCGTTCGCATTCGCCTCCAATAAATTCGGGCTAAATAACTCCAGTTTCTCTATTTCGCCTGGACTTTTCAGACGTGCCTTGTACAAACCTAAATAGGGCAAACCATTGTTTTTGTAAATCAAGGGTTTCTTCGAACTCGTTAAAATCAGTTCATCCCCCATTTTAATCGGGCCAAATTCTGCCTGATTCGTATTTCCTACTAAACCTTGAATCTTGACCGGACTTGGCTTTTTAGTGTATTCCTCCACCGCGGGCAAATTCTCTAATTCTATTTCGGCCTTCACTACTAGTTCACGTGAGGGTTTAGAATCAATAAACTCTTTCAGGTATTTACGTGCATCCGCATACTTTCCATTCGCTTTAGAGGCGTAGGCTAGATTTAAATTAATGTTTTTGTCTAGGTTTCCTTTCTCTTTAGCAATCAAATAAAAAGGCGTTGCATATTGAATGCGATTCGATAGACGATATGATTCAGCAACAAAATAATTGGTTTCTGCTGCGCGGTAGTAGCGTTGTGCTAAGGGTTTCACTTCCCTTATTGTCCACTCATATTCCCCTGACTCGAAGTTTTGTTTGGCTTTTTTGAATAATCGCGCGTCATAATTACAACTGCTTACAAGGCTCGCAATTGCTAATAGTAAGAGGTAAACGCTTGAATTGAATGGCTTTACGAATTTCATATGTGGCTAATCTTACGTAAATGTAAATACAAACCCGATTAATTTATGTACCTTTGCCTAAATTTCGACAATCGAAAGCAAGATGACAAACGTTCGTCGTCTTTTATTCCAGCAGTGATGTTGTACAACCATGAGAAAAAGAATATCAAACGACGATAGCCGTCGTAGCAGCCGACCATCAGAAGGTCGTGCACCAGAAGGAAGATCTACAGCAAGATCTACCGGCAGATCAGAAGGTCGCTCTTCCACAGGTCGTGATTTTAACGGCCCACGTAATGACTCAGGTGCCCCACGTGCACCCCGTTCAGAATCAAGCAATCGTTTTTCAGGAGAACGCAAGCCCTACCAAGGTGGCGGTGTTCGCAAACCATTTGATGGCGAGCGTAAGCCATATCAAGGTGGCGAAAGAAAACCATTTAACCGCGAAGGTGGCGAACGACGTTCGTTTGGGGACCGCAAGCCATTTGATGGAGAGCGTAAGCCCTATCAAGGTGGCGAAAGAAAACCATTTAATCGTGATAATCGCGAAGGTGGCGAACGCCGTTCCTTTGGGGACCGTAAGCCATTTGATGGGGAACGCAAACCGTATCAAGGCGGTGATCGTAAGCCTTTTGGCAGAACTGAAAATCCAACACGCACACCTTATAAAGGAGATAATCGCTGGGATCGCAACGCGGCCCCTAAAGTAGACGGTTCGGAAGAATCGACGAAACCGCGCGATGAGAATCCAACAGCTCGTATTGAGCGTCGCTACGAGGAGCGTACGGAACGTTCTGCAGATCGCACAGAGAGTCCTGAAGGTGCTCGCAATCCACGTTATTCTGATCGCGAGACTTTTAAAAGTCGTTCTCGTTTTGATGCGGGTCCTGCCTACGAGCCTCAGTATAAATTAGATCGTTACAAGGAGCGTGCTCCTTCGAAAATCCAAAAGAAAATTGCTCAAACCGAACGTCGCTCTGACGAAATTCGCTTAAACCGCTACATCGCAAACGCGGGAATTTGTTCTCGTCGCGACGCCGATAAATTAATCGAAGCAGGGGAGATCAAAGTAAATAATAAGGTGATCACAGAAATGGGATACCAGGTGAAGCCTACGGATATCGTGAAATATGGTAACCGTAAGTTGAACCGCGAAAAACCAGTTTACTTATTATTAAATAAGCCCAAAGACTTCTTAACCACCACCGACGACCCTAACGATCGCAAGACCGTAATGGAACTTGTAAAGAACGCAACAGAATCGCGCATTTACCCGGTAGGACGTTTAGATAGAAATACGACTGGTTTATTGTTATTAACAAATGATGGGGAATTAGCGGATAAATTAACCCACCCATCAAACGAAATCGAGAAGATTTACCAAGCGGAATTAGACAAGCCTTTGACGGACGAAGATTTCGAGAAAATCAAGGAAGGTTTAACTTTAGAGGATGGTGAAATTAAAGTAGATGATTTAGCCAAAGGCACTCCAGATGTTTATGTCATCGGTGTTAAAATTCACGCTGGCAAGAATCGCATCGTTCGTCGTATTTTCGAACACCTCGGTTACGAAGTAACGAAACTAGATCGCACTACCTTCTCTGGCTTAACAAAGAAAGATCTTCCACGCGGAAGCTGGAGATTCTTAACCGAGAGAGAGTTAGTGAAGTTGAAGTATTTGATGTAGTGGTAGCGAAGCTGCGAGAACAGTGGGCAGTGGGCAGTTGACAGTAAGTAGAATTTTACTATTTACTGACCACTGATGACTGTCCACTGTCGACTAACAAAAAACCCGCTGATTTCAGCGGGTTTTTTGTTAAATATTCATCAACGATTCTCTGCGTCTCATCTTTCCAGCTGGAATGCCGAACATCATCTTGAAACGACGGCAGAAATACGCCGTGTCTTTATAACCTACTTCGGAACCGATCGCGCGGATGGATTTCTTCGTTGTGCGAAGTAAACCTACTGCCGCTTCCATACGTTGGTACTCGATATAATCTTGTGGGTTGATACCCGTTAACATCTTGAAATATTGACCTACGTAGTCTTCTGATACGTTTGCGACGTTCGCCAAAACTTTATTTGACAAATCACCACCCAAATGATCCTTGATGTAAGCGAAGATATCGATTAAGCGTGGATCTTTAAAGTAGGTCGAGTTCGTAGCTAATTGCTCTACAAATAAACGGTTCTCAATGATGTAACGAATCACTTCGATTACAATCTCTTCCGTTTTAATTTTAATAATACGGCCTTTACCAATCGCATCTGACAAATCTTCTTCTAAGATTTCACGGATGGTTGCCGCTAATTTATCATCACGTTTGATTAAGAAAGGAGGTATATCTAGGGAAGTGAAGAAGTTTACTGAATCGAAAACTTTCGCTTCGAAGGCCACCATTCCGAATGAGTTAGGTTGCATTCCGATTTGAGATGCGTCGGTATTTTGATCAAAATACAGTTCCCGGTGCGTCATGAACTCTTCATTGTTCACTGCTTTCGGTTTTTCTGCGTTTCCGTACGTTACACTGATCATTTTGCCTCCTGGGATAAAAAGCATATCGCCTTCTTCCACTGGTGTTTCCTCTTCTCCAAAAGAAACCTCCCCTTTGTACAATATCAAGAGTGAATTTTCTACGTCATAGAAATTCTTGATACGAATCGGTTGTAATATTCTAATGTTGCGCGCTTTGATGAATTTAACACCTAAGGACTCGATGATCTTGTTATAATCTTCCATAATTTATCTCCCAAACAGAGTAATTAATACGATTTCTCAAATAAACTTGGACAAAACTAATAAATCAGATAATAATTCCAAATTATTTCGTCGATTAATTTGTGCGATGAAAGCTGTTTTTTTTCAGGTATTTATTTGTAATATATCAATAAGGGGCAGATTCATTATAGGAAGTAATTTGCAAGAAGTTCTTTGGCCTATTTTATAATTATTTCGAGGAAATTGTAAAATTCTATTTTTTTAAAATTTTACCTCAATTTTTATGTAAATTTGTGTTTTACTATCACAAAATCAGATGGGCTTATTTAATTTTCTTTCGAAGGACATTGCCATGGACTTAGGTACGGCAAATACCTTGATTATTCACAAAGATCAGGTTGTTGTAGACGAACCGTCTATCATTGCTTTAGACCGTAATACCAATAAAGTATTAGCTGTAGGTCGTCAAGCCATGATGATGCACGAGAAGACAAATGATAATATTAAGACGATTCGCCCATTAAAAGACGGTGTAATTGCGGACTTTACCGCAGCCGAATTGATGATGCGTGGTTTAATCAAAATGATGGATAAAGGGAATTCGTTCTTTTCTCCAGCCTTAAGAATGGTTATATGTATTCCATCCGGTATTACGGAGGTAGAAAAAAGAGCCGTTAAGGACTCCGCAGAACATGCCGGAGCACGTGAAGTCTACATGGTACACGAACCGATTGCTGCGGCTATTGGTATCGGAATTGATATTGAACAACCGAATGGATCCCTTGTAGTCGATATTGGAGGTGGTACAACGGAAGTTGCGATTATTTCATTGAGCGGAATCGTAGTTGAAAATTCGATTCGTGTTGCGGGAGATGAGTTTACGCGTGATATTAAAGATTATTTGTTGCGTGAGCACAAGCTGGTTATCGGTGAGCGTTCAGCGGAGCAAATTAAGATCCAAGTAGGTTCTGCATTGCCAGAATTAGAGAATCCTCCAGCAGATTTTGAGATCCGTGGTCGTGATCAAATGACAGGTATCCCGAAAGAAATCCTCATCAACTATTCAGAAATCGCTTATGCTTTAGATAGCTCAATCACAAAAATTGAGGTAGCGATTATGGAAACGTTACAAAGAGCTCCTGCCGAATTATCTGGCGATATTTTCCACAACGGTATTCACTTAGCGGGTGGTGGTGCAATGTTGCACGGATTAGATAAGCGTATTGAAAAGAAGACTCAGTTAAAAGTACATGTGGCGGACGATCCTTTGAAAGCCGTTATCCGTGGTACGGGAGAAATCTTGAAAAACTTAGAGAAATACCGTCCGGTATTGATTACCTAGTAGGGGATGAATCAACTGTTTGAGTTTTTATTGCGTCAGCGAAATCTGCTTCTGTTTATTTTGCTGCAGGGTATCAGTCTTTGGTCTGTGTTTACCTACAATAATTACCAACACACGCTCTATTTTAATACCACGAATGCTTGGGCTGCGTCCATTTTATCCACTCGTCAAGAAGTGGCATCCTATCATCAATTACGGGATATTAACGGGGAATTAGCCCTGGAGAATCAAAAGCTGCACCAACAAGTTTTTCAACTGCAAGCCCAAGTCCAGCAAAAGGCTGAATTGCCAGTTTTTTTTAGCCAAGCCTCTCTTGATCGTTACAAGCCGATTGCGTGCAAAGTGATTGATCAGAGTACTCGAAATTCTCAGAATTATTTAACGATTGAAAAAGGTTCGCAAGATGGCATTAAGCCTGGTATGGCTGTAATTTCCTCTACAGGTGTAGTAGGGAAAGTTATATCGTGTACAGATAATTTATCCTTAATTGTTTCGGTATTGCACACTAGTAATACGGTTTCAGCTAAAATTAAGTCTTCTGGTGAATTAGGCTATATTAAATGGCCTGGCTATCAGCCGGAAGTCGCTGAATTAATGGATGTTTCCAAATACAAAAAAGTAGTCAAAGGGGATACCATTGTTACATCCGATTATAACGCAGTTTTTCCTCCAAATGTACCTATCGGTATTGTTGCAAAGGTCGGTTTACAGGATGATGGGACGTTTCATGACATCAGAGTAATGTTACTGACCCATTTTTCTACTTTGCGGTATGTGTATGTGATTGAGAATAAGTTTGCAGGGCAGCAGGCGAAATTGGAGCAAACTAAACCCAAAATCGACTAAAATGGGAAGTAATTTTCAATATAAATGGTTGATTGGGGTTGTTTTGACCATCCTACTACAAGTCTTGTTCTTGCGTGATTTGGCCTTATTCTATTATGGATTTTGTTTCATCTATTTATGGGCCATTATCAAGGCGCCTATCGATACACCCCCTCTTTATTTGATTTTAGGTGGCTTTGCATTAGGATGGCTATTGGATATCTTTTATAATACGCATGGGATGCATGCATTTTCAACCGTTCTTATCGCTTGGTTGCGTCCTACTTTCTTTTCTATTTTGACCCCTGCGAATGGGTATGATGAGCGCTCTAATATCAGTTTAGCAGAGATGAAATGGATGTGGTTTTTTCCTTACTTGGGATTGATGTTGTTTACCCACCATTTTGTGTTGTTTCAGCTAGAAGCAAGTGAGGCAAGTTTATTTGGCCTAAGCCTGTTGAAGGCCTTTTTAAGTACCGTTTTAGGCGTCATTGTATTTGCGCTACTGGAACTATTCAATAAAGGCAAATAAGCCTTTTTGTCACCTTTTCTTTTTGGCGTTTAAATTGTAAGCATAGCGTTATCTTATTGATAAACCGCCATGAGTACAGAAACAAGTTCAGCTATTGCACTGACAGAATCGCAAGCCAGGGATCTCTTTGAAAAAGAGTTTGTTCCACACCTGGATGCGATGTATAATTTTGCCCTTCGACTGACTAATGACGAGGACGACGCGCATGATTTAGTACAAGATACGTGCGTACGTGCTTTTCGATTTATTGGATCATTTGAGCCTGGGACTTATGCCAAAGCTTGGTTGTTCCGTATTCTTAAGAATAATTTCATCAACGATTACCGCAAAAAATCCCGTGGACCTTCTAAGGTCGAGTTCGAATGGGTGGAGCAATCTTTTGCTGGAGAGGATGATCCTGAGCCTGCTTTTCAAGCAGATTTACAAGCTGAGACAGTGAATGAGATGTTAGGGGATGAGATTACGTCAGCCATTCAAGCGTTGCCGGTGGATTTTCGAATGATTATTATTTTGTGTGATTTGGAGGAGTTTAGCTATGAAGAAATGGCCAAAATTCTGAATATCCCCATCGGTACTGTGCGTTCCCGACTTCATCGGGCACGTACCATGCTGAAGGAAACCTTAGCTGAATATGCTGCTAAAAGAGGATACAAAACTGACATGTTGTCAGCCTAGTGCGGAACTATTTTTTTATCATCGATGTTAAAAACACTATGAAGTCGAATTGTTCCCATCAAGCTGAATGTATAAAGCTGATCCAGCGCATCTTGGATAAAGAGGCGTCAGCGGAGGATGAGGCTCGTTTTTTAGTTAATAAAGAGCTCTGTTCCCCATGTAAAGAAGGGTATGAACTTGAGGTCGCGCTTCGTAGTGCCTTAAAATCCAAATGCACATCTACCTGTCCAACCCATTTACTTGAAAGTATTCGGTCAAAAATATCATCTATTATCCTCCTTATATTGCTCTTAATTCCCTTATTTTGTTGGTTCATTTAATCATCAGAATTTTTGGAAGGCAAACTCATCATATTTTCAGCTCCATCCGGCTCAGGTAAAACCACGATCGTAAAAGAACTATTAGCCCGAAATGCTAATTTAGGTTTTTCGATTTCTGCTTGTACACGCGATAAACGTGGTCGCCATGAAGAGCATGGAAAAGATTACTATTTTTTAACACCAGATGATTTTCGTGCAAAAATCTCCAACGATGAGTTTGTCGAATGGGAAGAGGTATATGCAGGAGCCTATTATGGGACATTAAAGGCTGAAATTGAGCGTATCTGGGCATCTGGGAAACATGTAATTTTTGATGTGGATGTGCGCGGAGGCCTAGCTTTGAAGAAGTATTATGGAGATAGGGCGTTAGCCGTTTTTGTGAAAGTGCCTACCCTAGAGATGTTAGAAGAGCGTTTGCGTTCACGTGGGACGGAAGATGAGGAGGCCTTGTCTAAGCGTATTTTTAAGATGAAATTTGAGTGGTCTTTCCAAGATCAGTTTGATGTTATTTTAGTGAATGATAAGTTAGACGAGGCAGTGGCTGAGGCGCAAGCTTTATTCGATAAATTAACGAAATAATGAAAATAGGCCTGTTTTTTGGTTCTTTTAACCCCATTCACCAGGGTCATTTGATCATTGCCCAGGCCGTATTGAATCAGACGGAGGTGGACCAAATTTGGTTCGTCGTTTCTCCTCAGAATCCCCATAAAAAGTCTAAAAGTCTTTTGCATGAGTTTGATCGTTTGGATCTAGTGGACCGCGCCATAGCGGACAATTATGCCTTTAAATCTTCAGATATCGAGTTTCAGTTACCACGTCCATCTTACACCATTGATACGTTAGTGCATCTTGCAGAGCGCCATCCTGAGAACGAATTTAAGTTGATTATAGGAGGGGATAATTTAGAGCAGTTCAAGAGTTGGAAAAACTACAATCAACTACTTGATTATTATGGCCTCTATGTCTATCCACGTGGAGAAGAACCTGTCTCAGATTTATGGGCGCATAAGAACGTTCAGCGGATTGAGGCACCTATTTTACACATTTCGGCAACCTATATCAGAGGCTGTATTCAGCAAGGTAAATCAATAAAATACCTAGTTCCTGATGAAGTAGAGGCTCTTATCTCTATCAAAAAATTCTACCTTTAGGCCTTTCCGCCTAATAGATGATCACTTATTTTTCTCGTTTCCCTTTTGTCCGAATTCTATTGTTTTGGATGCTAGGAATCTTGCTTTCTGAATTTGCATTCTGGCCACTGTTGGGCTGCTTAGGTTTTATTGCGCCGGGGAGAGTTAATAGAAGTATCGGAATATCCAGCTTGATTGTTGTTTTTGCGATGATTTGGACGATGCGGCTACAACCTGTTTTGCCGACACCTCCGGCCGTTGGTTTTGTATTTCGGGTGGAAGGGCAGGTGGAAGCAAAACCTAAATCTTGGTCCGTTTTAGCTAGATGTCTGGGTCTGCGAGATTCCTCTGGTAAATGGTCTTCCTCAACGGGCTTGTTTCGGTTATACCTCGCAAAGCAATTGCCTAAACCCTGCGCCGGAGATGTTTATGGGGTAAGGCAGGCAGTTAAGCCGTTCCCGAAACCTCTTTTCCCATTTGAGAAAGATTGGGGAAATTATTTCGCTCAAAAAGGTATCGCAGGATCAGCCTTTGTTTTGTTCGATCGTATTCGGATGATGCAAAAAGGAACAGATGAGGGGACTTTTTTCGAAAAAGCTCAGACTCATTTTGTTGGGCTACTAGAGCGTGCTTTCGAACCGGGTCGAGATCGTGATGTGGCCGAGGCGATGTTGCTTGGGGTGAAGACTAAGATTGATTTCGAAACATTGTCGGCTTATTCGGCTTTGGGGGCCATTCATATTTTGTCTGTATCGGGTCTTCACGTGGGGCTTTTGTATATGGGTCTTTCGTTGATTCTAGGTTTTTTGCTGAGGCTTCGACCAGCCGGTCCCTTTGTATTTTTTGGATTAATGATGGCTTTGTTATGGTGCTACGCTGGAATCAGTGGTTTTTCTTTGCCGGTCATGCGGTCGGCATGGATGTTTTCGGTGATATTATTTGCCAAAACCTTTCTGAGAAGGCAAGAGAGCTTAAACACTTTGGCATTTAGCGCTTTTGTTCTCTTGTTTTTACATCCTGCCTCCTTGTTTGATCCCGGGTTTCAGCTATCCTATTTAGCGGTCTATGGTTTGGTTGTTTTTCAACAACGCTGGGCGTCTGTTTTACACTTTAGTGGTTGGCTTCGTTGGCCGCTGACTCAATTATGGGAATTGACCTGTGTGGCATTAGCCGCTCAAGTATTCACTTGGCCGTTGATTGTCTATTATTTTCATCAATTGCCTCATCCGCTTTCGTTTTTTCTATTGAATCCATTTTTAATCTTATTCTCCTCCATTGCGCTTTTTCTAGGTTTTGTATTATTAGCGATAGGCTCTTTTTTGCCCGATTTGGTCTTTCAGCCGTTGGGCTATCTTTTGAACATGAGTTTTAAATTATTGCATGGGTTGATGTTCAGCTGGGTGGAGCGAGTTACCTCGGTTATGCCGTTTTTGCGGATTTCGGCACATGAGATGTTGGTGTATTTTCTTTCCATTGCTGTGGTTGTTTGGGCACCACGGCGCTATAAAAGTGTTGCGATTTTTGCGCTATTGTTTTGGCAAACTACGGAAAATGAATCCAATGCTTATTTAAACACGTTCAAAGGGGAGGCTGTTTGGGTAGCGCATTCAGGTAAAAATGCGGTTGCCTCGTTGCCTAAGGACATCGGCCCCGCGTGGATTCAATCCCACCTTAGTCCGATGTGGGCAAATGTAGGGGTGAAAGATACCTTAACTCGAAGGTGGCCGTTAACAGGTAATTTGCAATGGAACTACCGAGGTCAAGCTTACGCTTATGTGCGGGAACCTACAGAAGCTAGAGGGCAGCATCATTTAATTTTAGGTAAGGAATTGAAATTTCGTAAACCTGTATGGTTGAAAAGTTGGAACCAAGCTACCTGGTATTTTCTACAGAAACCATCAGCGTATTGGTTAGGTGAGCTGAAGCCTTACTTGCCTGAGAAATATTATTTTTTGGACGAACAACCTGCTATCCAATTATAAAAAAAGGCTGCCCCGTTGAGGGCAGCCTTTTAAAATTAGCTTGGCTTCTTTTCGTTACGCTTACGCTCGTTCGGATCTAACCAAATTTTACGCATACGTAAAGACTTAGGAGTGATTTCTAAGTACTCATCCTTTTGGATAAATTCCATACACTCTTCTAATGAGAAGTTTAATTTAGGAGCAATTTTGGTATTCGAATCCGTACCTGAAGCACGCATGTTCGTTAATTGCTTTGAAGCTTGAAGGTTCACTTCGATGTCGTTTTGGCGATTGTGCTCACCTACTACCATTCCTGTGTATACTTCTTCACCTGGATCGATGAAGAACACCCCTCTATCTTGTAACTTATCAATTGCATAAGGAATCGCAGGACCTGTGTTCATCGAAATCAATGATCCGTTGATACGGCCAGGAATAGGGCCTTTGAATGGTTCATAAGCGATGAAACGGTGGGCCATAATCGCTTCTCCGAATGTGGCTGTCAATACTTTAGAACGTAAACCTATCAAACCACG
>JACCDY010025334.1_pt1 | contig 12847 bp, 9 predicted proteins | sample 7446391 | NCBI WGS metagenome assembly JACCDY01 (sample SAMN15323451, study PRJNA562643) | freshwater metagenome | isolation source: river surface water | place: USA:Blue River Watershed | collected 2017-08-18 | reverse complement strand
CGAGCTGGCTCGTGCGGGCCAACGCCTGCCCTTCAACCTAGAAGTGGTGGCCTTTGCCGAAGAAGAAGGCCAACGCTACAAAGCCACTTTCCTTGGCTCTGGTGCTTTGGTGGGCGACTTCAAACACGAGTGGCTGGACCAACAAGATGCCGACGGCATCACGATGCGCCAAGCCATGAAGCAAGCAAGCTTGAAGATCGAAGACATCCCCAAGCTCACCCGTAACGCGGCTGAGTATTTGGGCTTTGTCGAAGTTCACATCGAGCAAGGCCCTGTGCTCAACGAGCTGGACATTCCACTGGGCATCGTCACCTCCATCAACGGCAGCGTGCGCTTTGTCGGCGAAGTAGTGGGCATGGCCAGCCACGCAGGCACGACACCGATGGACCGCCGCCGTGATGCCGCTACGGCCGTGGCCGAACTGGCCTTGTTTGTGGAAAAACGTGCGGCGAAAGTAGCTAACTTGGTCGGCACCGTGGGCATGCTGACTGTGCCCAATGGCTCCATCAACGTGGTACCCGGCCGCAGCCAATTCAGCCTCGACCTACGCGCCACCACCAATGAATTGCGCGACAGCCTCATGCATGACGTGGTGGCCGAACTCAAAGCCATTTGCGAACGCCGTGGCTTGCACTACACCCTCGAAGAAACCATGCGCGCCAGCGCTGCACCGAGCGATGCCAAGCTGCAAGCCGCGTGGGAACACGCCGTGCAAAGCTTGGGCGTGCCCGTGTTCCACCTACCCAGCGGCGCAGGCCACGACGCGATGAAGCTGCACGAAGTGATGCCGCAAGCCATGTTGTTTGTGCGCGGCCAAAACGCCGGCATCAGCCACAACCCGCTGGAGAGCACCACCAGCGACGACATGCAACTGGCCATCGACGCCTTCATGCACTTGCTGCACAACACGCACGCTTAAAGCCTGCGCATCACGAACAACAACCAGAGACACACCATGAGCCAAACCCCATACGCCCAACTCGACGCTTGGATCGACGCGCACTTTGACGAGCAAGTGAAATTCTTGCAAGCCTTGGTACAAGTGCCCACCGACACCCCACCCGGCAACAACGCACCCCACGCCGAGCGCACCGCCGAGCTGCTGCACAGCTTTGGCTACGAGGCCGAAAAACACGCCGTGCCCGCTGACGAGGTGAAAGCCTATGGCCTAGAGAGCATCACCAACCTCATCGTGCGTCGCAAGTTTGCCGATGGTGGCAAAACCATTGCCCTTAACGCGCATGGCGACGTGGTGCCCCCCGGCGAAGGCTGGACGCACAAGCCATACGGTGCAGAGATTGAAAACGGCGCCATGTATGGCCGCGCCACGGCAGTGAGCAAGAGCGACTTTTCCACCTTCACCTTTGCCACACGCGCATTAGAGTCACTCGGCCTGCCATTGAAAGGCGGCGTCGAGCTGCACTTCACCTATGACGAAGAATTTGGCGGCGAAAAAGGCCCAGGCTGGTTGCTGGCCCAAGGCCTCACCAAACCCGACTTGATGATTGCTGCTGGCTTTAGCTACCAAGTGGTCACCGCGCACAACGGCTGTTTGCAAATGGAAGTCACCGTGCAAGGCGAAATGGCGCATGCCGCCATCCCCGACTCTGGCACCGACGCACTGCAAGGCGCAGTGCACATCTTGAATGCCTTGCACGCGCTCAACGAAGACTACAAAAAAACCACCTCCAAGATTGAAGGCATCACCCACCCCTACCTCAATGTGGGTCAAATCAGCGGTGGCACCAACACCAACGTGGTGCCAGGCAAAGTGGTTTTCAAACTCGACCGCCGCATGATTCCTGAAGAGAACCCTGCCGAAGTGGAAGCGTCCATTCGTCACACCATCGAACAAGCAGCGGCCTCGTTTAACCCACCACGCGGTGGCAAACAACTCAAGGTGGACATCAAGCGCATGCTGCTGGCCAAGGCCATGGTGCCGCTGGCAGGTAACAAGCCTTTGGTAGATGCCATTCAAAAACACGGCGAACAACTGTTTGGTGAACCCATCCCCGCCGTGGGCACGCCGCTCTACACCGATGTGCGCTTGTATGTGGCACAAGGCATTCCGGGCGTCATCTACGGCGCTGGGCCACGCACGGTGCTTGAGAGCCACGCCAAACGCAACGACGAACGCGTGATGCTGGAAGACGTGCGTCGTGCAACGAAAGTTGTTGCTCGTACTTTGCTGGATTTATTGAGCTAAAAAACTCGTCCAAAAACGAAAACGCATCAAACCCATTACCCCAGCGCAAAAAAGCTGAAGTGTTGTTTGGTCATCTGTCACCAACCAGGGGAAGTTTTCCAGTTCGGCGTAAAACCCAAATCTGTAATGGGTACCAACGGATATTTAGCAAAAATTCCTTGCAGGTCTGAAGACCAGTTGTGCGGCAGCGTGGTTTGATTCAACAAATACTGAATCACCGTGGCCGCTGAAAAAAATGACTTCTGTTGCGCAAAGCGAATGCCTCTGGTCTTGTAACTCATGGGGGAGACACCCAGCCTGACCCGCAGCAATTGGCCATGATGCGCCGCAATGTTGCGCACCACCGTGAGGGTGTGAATCCAAGACTCGAACACCTCAGCCTGATCGACGCCGAACTTCTTGGCAATCGCACGTCTGTCGTTTGGGTCGCGCAAGATGGCATACGTATGCGACCACAAACCGAAGGTCACGCATTCACTGATGACCCAGCTTGGCGGCAGGTAGGGGTCGTCATAGTGATCCAGGTAGTGCCCCACAAACAGCTTGCCTTTGGCTCGGTCCACCTCATCTTCAATTTTTTTAATGAAACGCCCCATCCCCCAGCGTGTGGTGGGCTTGAAGATGCGGGTGTCCAGAAACCAGTGCGGGCCATGGGCCAGACTGAGGTAGTTGGCCATGGCGGTACGTATGGCCACCTCCAGACGATCAATCGCTGTGATGGTGGCCGCCCGCAATTCGCGGTCCAACTCGCAGCGCTGAATGATGTGGTCGAAGGTATAGCCTGCCTGAAACTGCTTGGTGACGGGGTCTACTGCGTGAAACCAGTAGCCCTTGAGCCGGTAGCCCCCCACAAAGCGCAGATAGTCCAAGGCCTGTGTTGGGTTGCTGACGGGCAAACCGTTGGCTTGCAGCTTGGCAAGTAACTGTTCAGGCGTGGTCGCCTGCTTGGAGAAAGCGCTCTTAGCCATGCAAAGCCACAACGCCAAAAGAAAACCCGCCTTTTGCACGTCTGCTTTGCAGCAGAACCTTGGCCGAAACCAAGACGTGTGGCGGGTGTGTTGAGACTAATTTTAGCTGGCTAAAACCTTGAGAAGCTAAAAAATTTTTGTACTGGGGCTGCATCACGTCACTGTGCCCCAACCCTCCACCTATGCGGTGTAGCGCCGCACACGCATTTGCATAGTGCGCGTATGTGCGCGGGTACGCGTGCCTCACTCCTGCGCAAAAAAGTCCGAATCCAAGCGCTTGAGCGCAAAGGTCTTGGCCACCGACACACCCAGGTCGTGGTCGATCATCAGGCGGGCGAGGTGGGCGCCGTCGATGAGGACGATCTTTTTGTCGGAGCGAATGCCCTCTACTGCGGCCTTGGCTGCGGGCGTGTAGTGGCTGGTGGTGAGGAACACGCCCTTCTTCACGCCCTTGAGGTCGAGCGCGCCGATGAAGTCGCGAATGGGGCCTTCGCCCACCGAGCCCTCCCAGCGTTTGGCTTGCAGGTAGATGGTGTCGAGGCCCAGCGGGTCTTCGTTGAAGATGCCGTCAATGCTGTTGTCGGCGCTCAGTTGCGTGACCTGCCCCGCGTTGGCGCGGTTGCCGCCGTAGCCCATGGCCACCAAGAGCTGCACCACCAGCCGCTCGAAGAAGGTGGGCGAAAGCTCAGTTGTCAGATTAAATAAAGGAAAGTCCCCGTGCATGAAAGAGCGCTGGCCCTCTAAAATTTGCATTTGCTAAACTAATTCAAAAGCTTGCTTTCGGTAGCAATTCAAATGACTGAAACTGAAATTCGCAATGCTCTGATCAATAGACTGTCAGCGTCTAGCTCTGGCGCTAAGGCCGCGTTCATTTCAGAAATGTTCGTCGACAAATTCAGTCGGCGTGCTGACTTAGTCATGGCAAACGGGAAATTGTCCGTTTTTGAAATCAAGAGTGAGCGAGACACACTAGAACGTCTTGAAGGCCAGATTTCTTCATATCAAAATTTTTTCGAAGAAGTCACCGTTGTTTGTGCAACACGACACCAGCTAAATGTAAAAGCCCTAGTCCCGAAAAATATTGGCGTTTGGTTGATTGACTCTGATGGACATCTTTCTGTTTTGCGAAAGGCAAAAGCGGAAAAGCTCCCATCTATTGAAAACTGGCTGAGCTTCTTACCGGTTGATGAATTGAAAAAATTGTTGCGAGATAAGGGCATGCGTACAACAGGAAATCGCTCTACTCTTGTTGCGGCCGCATCTCTACTTCCCATCAAAAGCGTAAGAGCTTATGTCCTTTCTTTCCTGAAAAGACGCGGCGAGCGAATCGATACTCTTCGCGCCAAGAAAGTAGAGAAGCAGGCACTTTCACGTTCAGACTCAACAAGGTGTTACATAAAACAGCTGCATGACTTCATTGAGTCTCTGCCACACAGTGTTTCTGCTATTCCTCGTCGAGTCGCGCCTTAAAGCTCATCATCATCCTCAGCATCATCTTGACTTTCAATCAAGGAAGACAGATCGATCTGACGTGAAAGATGTATGTTCACACGCGCGGCAATCCATGAACTAGGTGCCGCCCCGAATGGCGAACCAGCCGCCGCATCAAGAATCATCTGCTCCCCCCAAATGTTTCTTGAACCAATATCAGAGTCGAGACGAGCTATCTCTTTCGCAGCAGAGATAAAACCAGCTTGTGTTTGATCTCCAGAGCGGCGCGCAAACGTCCACTGAAAATTTTGTGGATAGTCAATTCGCGCAGACCACCGCATGATTCGTACGTCGTCATAAACAACAGAATGAATAGATGCATGGTCACCATAAACAGCTACTGGATTTCCACCTATACGAGCATGCAACTGTCTCTCAAGAATATCAATCTCACCTTTTGTCTGAGTGGAATCTACAAAAGACATCACCGATGAAGGAAAACTGGTTGACATGACCACAATCATCAATTCTGGGAACTCATTTCGCAATTGATTGATGGTTGCCACAGCTGCTGTTACATACGCGAAGAATGAATCACGTATATATTGGCAATCCACAAAAACAATGGCATTCGAAGCATCATCCATTGCACTTATTGCATTGATGACCAGGGGTGTGTCAGATGTGAAATCCTTGATTCGAAAGGCAATTTTTCCCGACACCTTTTCAAAGGCTTGGGCTTGCTTAAAGATGTCCCTTACTCTCGCATCCGAATTGAGCTGAACGACAGGAACAGCTCTGTCGTATTTGGAAAGAAAGTCTCGCCACGCTTTGAATCCAGAGGAGGGGTCTCTAAGTACTTTTTGTTGATCACCCAAATGTGTCGTATCAGTGGTTAAATCCAAAAAATATGGATTTCCATCCATCACTTCTACAACTTTCTCAGCTGCTTTATCAAAGTCACTAGCCCTTGGCCAACGACCCAAAGTTAGTAGCGGAACTATCTTTGACTTCCGGACTGTGTCCAACTCTTTCAGCCCTCTCATTTCAGATTGACGAGTCCGCAACGTTGGAAAGTATTGATAATTTTCAAACTTAATATTGACCATGATTACTCCTCCGCCTGATCCAAATTAATTTGTTTCTTTTCTGCATTGTTTTTTCTGGGCTTTCCAACACCGCTCATGAGTAGTCCACTTAAATAATTCGCAAGCCCATTTTTCTGATCAAGTTCTTTTTCAAGCGACTTAACTTTCTCTTTTAATTCGCCAATCGTTTCACCATCAAATCTTGCTTGGGAAAAGCAGCGAACTAGCATCAATCCGTAAAAAATGGCTGTAATCCAACCTGATGCCAGCAGTGCGTATTCCTGCCATGGCGCATCAGTTTTGACTAAATAAACAAGCCCAATCAGACCAGGAACTAAGCCTGCAATCCCGTATAGATGGCTCAAGATGGTGTTCTTATCTTTCTCCATTTCGACTCCACTCAAAACACCACCAACCCATCACCCAGTTGGTGATGCAAATTCCACTTCGCCGTTGTGTCCAGCGCGGCTTCTAGCACGATGACGCGTTGGCCTTTTTGTTGGCGCAGCCATTCCAGCGTTTCGGTTTCTAGGTGGCTGTCAAAGCAAACAATGGCTTGGCGCGACGGGGTGTGCGGGTCGTGTGCGCCACTCTTGGCCAAGTAAAGCGCGTTGGCTTGCACGTCTTCAATGGGCGTGAGTTGCGTACCCACGTCAAAACCAAATTGACGCAGCACACCGAAGCGTTCATTGCGAATCCACTCAAGCTCTTCACCCGGCTCAGGGGCTGACATGGTGTGTTGGCAATGCGGACATTGCCACTGCTTCTCATCGCGTTCTACAAACCGCATGCCTGTATCACTGAACGAATCGTCGTACCACCAATAAGTCATCAAGCAGCCACTGGCGTCCACATCCTCTGACAAGCCGCAACGTCTGCAATCCAACAAACCACGATCATGTGCAAACAGCCCGTGCGAGCGTGCGTATGCTTGTGCGCGCAACAACGCTTGCACCAAAGGCCTGACCTCATCACCTGACTGTCCGGTCACAAACTGTGACCGGTTCTGCCCACTTCCCTTACTCACACCACCTCCCCCAACCGTGTAGCCACCTTAAAAGTGACGTCCTTGCGCAAAGCAAAGTGGCGTTCACCGCAATGAATCTTGAGGTTCTCGCTTGTGCGGCGTTCGGCTTCTACGAGGGTGGATTTGGTTTCCACCACGAAGTAAACCTGCTTGTCGTTTTCAAACACCACGGCCCAGTCGGGGTTGTAGGTACCTAAGGGGGTGTCAATCTTGAAGCGCTTTGGCAACTTAAAAAAGAACTTCACCTCAGGGCGCGATTGGCAGGCGCTCGCAAAATTAACTTCAGGATTGCTCTCCGTCACCACACACTCAAACGGCTCTCCTTCCACCTCGCCTGTGTCATCCAACAATTGCGCTTGCAGCAGCGTCTTGTCTAGGCGCTCCAAGTCATCAGGACCATGCGGGAATAACCCGCTCAAATAGGCCTCGCTCACTTCTTCCAGCAAGCTCATCTTGTAGTGCTGGCCTTCTAGCTCGTGGTACTCAATGCCTTTCACCAGCATCTTGTTCAACACGTTTTGAATTGCGGCCACTGCCATGTCCAAAAACGCTTGGGGGTTCACCAGCAACTCATCCAGTCGGCCACTGCCATCCAAAATGGCAAACAAGGTTTCACGTGACAAATGCAACTTATCTTGCAAGTACGCGTACACGTCGGGCACCACGGGGTTGTAGCTTCGCACCGCCGATTCACCTGCGCCCGTCAGCACGCCTTGCACACCGTGCTTGTCGATATGCAACAAACCTTTTTCAGACTTCACCTTAGGCCGCTGAATGCATGGGTACTGTGTTGTGTCACGCAGCAACGCCACGCACTCTTCAATCAGCGTAGGCGTCTCTAGCTTCACGCTGTAGCGGGTTTGGTAGTTGATCTTGTTCCAAATCGCTTGAAACAGCGCGTCTTCTTCTTTCGTCAAAGGCTTGCATGCCACACGCGCTTTGGCGCGGGCGTTTTTGACGCGGCCTTCAAAGTCAACGCCCGTTTCGTCTTCAATCTCTTGCTGCAAGCTCTTGGCAAATGCTTCGTAGCTCTCGTTGGGCACCACGGTCAGCACGTTCACTTTTTTGTCCATCACGCGCTCACCGTTTTGGTTCACACACAAGCGCAGGCCACGGCCAATTTCTTGGCGCTTTTTCATGGCGCTGTGGCTTTCGTTCAACGTGCAAATCTGAAACACGTTGGGGTTGTCCCAGCCTTCACGCAAAGCCGAATGACTAAATATGAACTGCAACGGCTCGGTCATGCCCAGTAGTCGCTCTTTGTCACGCATGATCAGCTCATACGTGCTGTCGTCTTTGACCGAACCCTTTTCTGTGCTGTCCACCCACACCGTTTTGGCTTTGGCACCCTTGCCTTTTTTGTCGCCCGAAAAATAGCCGTCATGCACCTTGCTCACCTCGTGCGGCACCAGCCCCTTGTAGGCGGACATGCGGGCGTACTTGGCAAACGCCTCTTCAAACCACACCGCAAATTTGCCGTGGGTGGGGTTACCGTCTTCGTCATACGTGCGGTAGTTGGCCACTTTGTCAATAAAGAACAAGCTCAACACCTTGATCTGCAAGCCCGCATCTTTAAAGCGCTTCATCTTGGCAAAGTGCGCCATCACTGTGCGCTCTATTTGGTAGCGCATCACATCGTCGGCAGGTTCGCCTTGCGCCTCGTTCACGCGCAACACGCGCCCACCCGAAAAGCCCACCGACTCGTCATCTAAAAAATCATTCAGCACGTAGCCGTCTTCATACACGCTGCGGCCATTTGATTTTTTAAACAAATCGTCTTCCACCTTCAAGCGCACCGTCTTGCGCTTGACGCCACTCTTTTCGTTCACATCCATCAGCACCGTGGCAATCATGCTTTTGGCTTTTTGCTCAATACCCAGCAACTGCACAAAGGCTTGGTTGTGATCGGTACCGGCTAACACGCCGTCCACCTCGATTTGTTTGACTAGCCCCAAGTCATACGCTTGCACCGGATTGAGCGAATACAGCAGGTTGTAGGCGTTTCGGTGCGTGGCCGAGTAGCGCAAGGTGCACAGCGGGTTCAAGCTCTGGATGGCTTGACGTCGAATGTCGGTTTCAAAATTTTGCGGCTCGTCCATGATGACGATGGGGTTCACCGCACGGATGTACTCAATTGGCGCAAAAAGCATCTCTCCTCGACGGTGGATTTTGTTTGCTTTCTTTTCGTCTGTATCAGACTCGGCTTCTTTGCTGTCGCGCGTGAAACTATCAATGTTGATCACCAGCACACTCAACGCATCGCTCTCGGCAAAATCGCGCAATCGGTTGAGTTGCTTGCTGTCATACAGCACCGGCACAAAAGGCACACCGTTGTAGTCGGCCGAAAAGTGTTCGCGTGTGATCTCTAGGTTTTTCATCGTGCCCTCGCGTATCGCCACGCTGGGCACCACCACCACAAACTTCTTAAATCCGTACACCTTGTTCAACTCGTACATGGTTTTAATAAACACATACGTCTTGCCTGTGCCTGTTTCCATCTCTAGCGAGAAATGCGGCACCCCGTTGTCACCCATCAGCTCTGTGCTTTGCTTGCGCACATCGGGTTTCCCGTTAGCATCTACAAAGTTTTTGGCTTGTACTTTTTGCACATTCGCCAGCAATTGCTCGGGCGCGAGCACCAAGTGGTTGCCCACACTCCCATCACCTGCGTGGCGCACACTGCTGTGCTGTCGCGCCAGCGCAAACCCGTGGCTTGCCATGGGCTGCCCGTCAAACACACCCACCACGGCGTTCACCGCTTCGGTTTGATACGACTGGTGGCTGAACTGAAGCTTGAGCGTTTGCGTCATGGCCCGTTCCTCAAATCACCGTCAAGCGAATGTCCAGCGTCGCCAGCTCTAGCTGCAAGTTAGACAACTGTTCGTCTGCCTTAGCGCCTGCAAAACAAGAGTTCAGCAACACCACTTGTGCGGGGCGGGACTGCACCAGCGCGTCACGCAGCTCTGGCGTATACGGGTCAAAGCACAGCCACATCGTGCGCTCACCCTGCATGGACACGCTATACACCGTGGCCTTGCCCACCTGCATGGCCTCGCTTGTGGCATGCACACCCAAAGCGCCCAAGCCATGCTTGAGCAGCAGCTCGGCCAGCATGGCGCGTGCATCGGTTTGGGGGGCAGACTTTTCGGCCTTCTTGAACAAGGCGAGTTGTTCGCGCAGCGCGTCGGGGTTGTCCACATGGCTGCGCCACACCTGAAAGTTGGACGGTGCCAGCGTGAAATGCGCACATGCCAAATCGGCCGTTTTTTCGGGGTGCTCGGCCTTGAGCTTTTCAATCACCTTGGCAATGCGGGCACGTGTGATGTCGGCAATGGTGCGGTAGCCCGCTTTGTAGGCTTCGCTGTCCTGCTCAATCGGTTCGGGCATTTGCACGCTGATGCTATGGCGCGTGCCGCCGTCTTCGGCGTTGAGCGCCATGACAGCGTGGGCGGTGGTGCCGCTGCCTGCGAAGAAGTCGAGGACTATCGAATCTACTTCGGTTGCAATCTCCAACATCCTACTTATGAGTCTTGTTGGTTTTGGTGTTGAGAATATTTTCCTTCCCAATAAGCTTGCAGTTTCCTTTTGTCCCTCATCGTTATGTCCAACTTCATCAAATTGCCACCAAGTTGAAGGCACTACGCCATCTTGAATTTCTGAAAGAAATCTCTTTAGCCTTGGTTTTTCATAGCTCTCATTCGGTCCCCAATAGAGTCGCCCTTCATGCTCAATTTGAGCGTGCTGTTCTCTTGAATAACGCCAAACTGCACTCTCATCTGGCCAAATTTCCTTCCCAGTTCTTGGATGCTTTATGGAATACCAGAGAGTAGGACGCTCAGAGCGACTTTTACTACTCACATATTCGCTAGAGGACCAAACTCCTCTGGGGTCGTTATCGATATTTTTATATCGAAGCAATTGCTTATTGGATCGCGGAAGTAGCTTTCTGGAAAACACATTACTTTTTCGGTAGACCAATATATGGTCATGCATCTGCCCAATGCCCGGATCATCGTTAGAAACGGAATATTTTTTCTGCCAAAGAACATTTGCTACAAAGTTATCCCCACCAAACACCTCATCACAAAGCAACTTCAAGTTAGCCGCCTCGTTGTCATCAATCGAGATAAAGATCACCCCGTCATCTCGCAACAAGTTGCGGGCCAAGTACAAGCGCGGATACATCATGCTCAGCCAGGCGCTGTGGTACTGGCCGCTTTCTTTGCTGTTCTTTTTCCAGAGGCTTTGTTTGTTGAGGTAGCCCGCCTCGTTTTTTTCGCCGGTGCGCTTGAGGTATTCGTCCAGCGTTTCGCTGTAGTCGTCTGGGTACACAAAGCTGTCGTTGCCGGTGTTGTAGGGCGGGTCGATGTAGATCATCTTCACCTTGCCGTAGTAGCTCCTTTGCAGCACGCGCAGCACCTCTAGGTTTTCGCCTTCAATCAGCATGTGCCCAGCTTGCGCGGGGTTGGTCGGGTCGGGGCGCAGGGTGTGGCTGGTGGTTTTTTGTACTTCGCGGCGTGCATCGGTTTTACCGGCCCATGTGAGTTCGTAGTGTTCGTTAGGGGCAGCAGCGTCAGCTTCATCTAGCCACGCCTTGAGTTTGTGCAAGTCGAGCTGGTTGTCGCTCATCAGCTCGGGCAAGGTGTCACGCACAAATTGCAGCAAAGCGTCTTGACGCTGAGCCAAGACATCGGGGCTATGGCCGAGTTGTTGCGGGGTGTTTGGGTTAGTCATGTCGTGGTTCTTTCAACAGAGCCGCCATGCTATCGATTACTTGGTATTACAAATAGCTAATCTATGTAGTTTTAATTAACTCCAAGTCACAAAGATATTCAGGGTTTACCTGCGGACTGATTGCATGCAAAACTGTATACAGTTTGACCAGTTCATCACCTCTTAGGAGTTCTCATGTCAGAAACAACGCATCCCGTCGACGAGCACTTGCCCACCGGCAAGCTTGCTGCTCTCGGCTTGCAACACGTGCTCGTCATGTATGCAGGCGCCGTGGCCGTACCACTTATCGTGGGCCGTGCTTTGAAGCTCAGCCCCGAACAAGTAGCCATGCTCATTTCTGCCGACTTGTTTGTGTGTGGCTTGGTCACACTCATTCAGTCTTGGGGTGCCACCCAATGGTTTGGCATTCGCTTGCCCGTCATGATGGGTGTGACGTTTGCAGCCGTGGCTCCTATGGTGGCCATGGCCAGCGCAACGCCAGGCGATGCTGGGGCACAGTTGATTTTTGGCGCCATCATGGGTGCAGGTGCAATTTCTATTCTTATTGCACCGCTGGTCAGCCGCATGTTGCGGTTTTTCCCGCCGGTCGTCACTGGCACCATCATTGCCGTGATCGGTATTAGCTTGATGCGCATTGGCATCAACTGGATTTTTGGTAACCCGTTCGGCCCGACAGCCCCATCCATCGTCAACCCAGAACACGCCAAGTGGCTGGCTGACGCTGCCGCTGCTGCTTCGGCCCCTGGCTCCACCATTCCTGCCGTGCCCAAAGATTTGGCACTGATGGCCAAGATGCCCAACCCCAAATACGCCGACCTCACTGGCGTGGGCATTGCCGCTTTGGTGTTGGTGTCCATCTTGATGATCGCTAAGTTCGCCAAAGGCTTCATTGCCAATATCTCGGTGCTGTTGGGCATCGTGATCGGTGGCATTGTGGCCACGAGCATGGGTCTGATGAACTTTGACAAAGTGGGCAAAGCAGCTTGGTTTGGCATCGTCACACCCTTCCAGTTTGGTATGCCTGTGTTTGACCCCGTGCTCATCCTCACCATGACCTTGGTGATGATTGTGGTGATGATCGAATCGACCGGCATGTTCTTGGCCTTGGGCGAAATGACCGACCGCCATGTGGACCGCGCTGCGCTGACACGTGGTTTGCGCACCGATGGTTTGGGCACGCTGATTGGCGGCATCTTCAACACCTTCCCCTACACCAGCTTCTCGCAAAACGTGGGCCTCGTCGCCGTGACCGGCGTGAAGAGCCGCTTTGTGTGCGTGGCTGGCGGCATCATCCTCATCGTCTTGGGTGTGATTCCAAAAATGGCTGCGTTGGTTGAGTCGCTCCCCACTGTGGTGTTGGGCGGCGCTGGCTTGGTGATGTTTGGCATGGTGG
>JACCDY011063013.1_pt1 | contig 12850 bp, 13 predicted proteins | sample 7446391 | NCBI WGS metagenome assembly JACCDY01 (sample SAMN15323451, study PRJNA562643) | freshwater metagenome | isolation source: river surface water | place: USA:Blue River Watershed | collected 2017-08-18 | reverse complement strand
TCTTAATTCTTAACTCTTAATTCTTAACTCTTAATTCTTAATTCTTAACTCTTAATTCTTAACTCTTAGTTCTTAACTCTTAATTCTTAACTCTTAATTCTTAACTCTTAGTTCTTAACTCTTAGTTCTTAACTCTTAATTCTTAACTCTTAATTCTTAACTCTTAGTTCTTAACTCTTAGTTCTTAACTCTTAACTCTTAGTTCTTAACTCTTAGTTCTTAACTCTTAGTTCTTAACACTTAATGATGTACTCCCCCCTCACCATGCACGTGTCCATGCGCGATTTCGTCGGCGGTAGCTTCTCTGATTTTGATTACTTTTCCGGTAAAAATTAATTCTTTTTCTGCCAAAGGGTGGTTGAAGTCCATCATCACATGGTCATCGCCAATGGAAACGACCATACCTTGCATGCGGTTTCCTTGGTCATCCGTCATTGGGATGTAATTACCAACTTTTAGGATATCGTCGGCTTTTTGGCCTTCTATTTCAAAAATGGATTTGGGTAAAGAAATGATAGCATTGGGATCAATGTTCCCGTAAGCATCTTCTGCTGCGATGTTGAAATTAAAGCTATCCCCTGCTTTCAGGCCTAGTAAATTAGCTTCGAAGCTTTCTGGTAGGCCGCTTAAGCCATGGATAAATACCATCGGTTCGTTTTCATCTACGATTTCAACGACATCCGGTTGGCCATTTTCATCTGGGAATGCTAATTCATAGGAGATGAAAACAACGGAATTGGGTGCTATTTGCATGAAAGGGTGTTTTGATTTGAGGGGTAAAGGTAGCAAAAAGAGTTTAGAATTTTAGTTAAGAGTTAAGAACTAAGAGTGAAGAGTGAAGAGTGAAGAAGTTAAAGGTAAGTACTAACCTTTGAAATTTATAAAACAACTCTTCACTCTTAGTTCTTAACTCTTAACTTCTATTTATCTTTGTGAAAGCCGAATAGCGACTGCCCCCATGCAAAAATCCATCCAAGAAGTACTTAAAGACATCAAAGCGAAAAAATATGCGCCTATCTATGTTATACATGGAGATGAGTCGTTTTTTATCGACCAACTGGCGGATGCGTTTGAGGAGCAGGTGCTGACGGAATCCGAGAAGAGTTTCAACCAATTTGTGCTTTTTGGTAAGGATCAAACCATGGGTTCTGTGATTTCCTATGCGCGGCGATATCCGATGATGGCGGATAAACAGGTCATTATTGTTAAAGAAGCTAGTTTTTTAGAGGCTTTGGCCAAAGGAAAAGAAGCCAAAGGCAATGAGGACATGAAAGCTTGGGAGGATTATTGCGCGCGGCCTACGGAATCTACACTTTTAGTTTTTACAATCAAGAGTTTGGTGAATGAAAAGGCCAAAATACTCACGTTACTCGAAAAGAATGGGGTCGTCGTTTGTTCCAAAAAGGTTAAGGATGGCCAAGTGGGTTCGTGGTTGAAGGATTATTTGGCCCAACATAAGCTCGGGATTCAGACGGCTTCGTTGGAATTGATGGTTTCCTATGTGGGTACCGACTTGCAGCGCATGGCGCATGAGGCTGATAAACTAATTGTCAATTGTCCTGAAGGCGCTGAGATTGGTCCTGAGGAGGTTGAGAAATATGTGGGGATCAGTCGGGAGTATAATGTTTTTGAATATCAAGCGGCTTTGATGCAACGAAATGTGGCTAAAGCACAGAAAATAGCCTTTTATTTGGCCGATAATACCAAACAAAACCCCTTACCTATTTTATTGGCTACTTTGTTTGGGACATTTTCTAAAGTATTGATGGTGCATGATTTGGGTTCTTTGTCGGATAATGAATTAGCCAAAGAAATCGGTGTCAATCCTTATTTCGTCCGAGATTATGTCACGGCGAAGCGAAATTACCCGATTGCGAAGGTGGTGAGGATGCTGGAGGCGATTAAAAATGCCGACTTAAAATTCAAGGGGATTATCGGTGCAGCGGAATCAGACCGTGAAATTTTGATGGATTTGAGCTTTGAGCTCTTGCATCTTTAGTTGATTGCCGAATAATCGCTGGCCTTAATATAGCCTAATTGTCCATTCACTATACAGGTCACCCATATATCTTGGGTGTTCCAATAATTCACACGATTTCCTTTTTTGAGTATTTGTTTGACAGGAGCTGCAGAGGAGGCATGTTCGCGTAGGTAAACTTTTTCTTTGGTAATTATTCCAAAACGTAATAAGCCTGGTAGGTTCGTGAATAGTGCGAGAAATAAAAGGTAGGCACTTAGGAATACCAATTGGGTGCGAGGGATCCGACTGTTGCGCAGGTATTTGCGAAATAGTATGATAATGGCATATAGGCCAAGGAGTAATAGAATGCCCAATAAGTAAGGGAAAATGGAGAAATAGATCCATTCGATTTGATCGATGAGAGACACGGCGTAACCTTCAAGTTGATGCTTCTCTCCTATTTCGGCCAAACGATTTGCGATGGCGGGTGTATTTTGTTTCGCGTGGATGCTGGAAAGGCGATACAATTCGCTGACCCAGTCATTTTTTACTTTGGCGATGTAAGCTAATTTGAACTGAATATTTTCGAATTCGCTTGAATTTGGATTCAAGTTCTTCAGGTAAATGCGTTCGGCTTCGAGCAGTCGGTTGGATTTAAACAAAGAATCTGCCAAATGAATTTGCTTTCTATCTATTTGGGAATAAGCAAATTGTGTTGCGCCCAGATAAAAAAAACAAAAAAATATAACTTTATTTAGAAGCCTTGCTTGCATAATTCGAAAAACACTACTACTTTTGCATCGCAATAAGGCAATAAAATGCTTGAAATGCAAATGAAGGTCGGTCAGTGATCGAACTTCCCTTCGACTCCCGAGTGAGTCAATTGATATACAAGCTTCGGCTTGATGATTCCGTAGCTCAGTTGGTAGAGCAATACACTTTTAATGTATGGGTCCTGGGTTCGAATCCCAGCGGGATCACTTCTAATTCAAAACCCACGATTTTCGTGGGTTTTTTGTTTTTCAGGATTATTTTGCAAAATTGGATGAATGTGTCCCATTTCATTATCTGATTTCCAATCCAACGCTTCGCCCTTAGGTATCGACAAACTTGTTTCGGTATTTAAAAGCACGACTGCTACCTATAAATTTTATTGGCTTATTTCAATCGTTGAACTCGTTGAACAAGGAGAAACAGAAATTCCGTTGAACAGGATTTATGCACGGATGATTAGTAACTCCTGGTTTACGATAAATTATTTCCATGTTTCCTTTGGAAAGGCAGATCAACTACAGGAAATGGTGAAACAGATTTTAATTTGGGAACCGCAATTAACCACGAGTTCTTCCAAAGATGAAATTAGTCAAGCTTTGGAATTATCAAGAAATAAATCAACAAATGCCTTATTGAAACATTTAGGCAGGAATGTTCCCCATTGGTTTTTATCGAGTTGGTTCCCTAAACAAAAGCAAAGTGAAATCATTGCTCGATCTCAACAATTTGAACAAGATTGTTTGTATGCGTTGTTTCGGAATCAAATAGTTATCAATCCCATTTGGCTAGAATTTTTAAAGCAAAATGCCAAATTGATTAAGGATTTTTGTTTTTGGAATTTATCACTTTACCTGCAGGCCCGAAATCCGAATGTGCCGGATATTCCCAATAAATTAATCAAGGATGCAGTTAGGAATGGGTTAAGCCAACAAACTAATCACTATTGGAAATTGGTTTTTCAGGAGTTAGGCGCTATCGATTGTATTTACACTGGAAATCGCTTGAGCCTTGAAAACAAAAATTTTTCGATAGACCATTTTGTCCCCTATTCATTTGTTTCGCATGATTTGATTTGGAATCTATATCCAATAGATAAATCGGAGAATTCCCGAAAATCCAACTATTTGCCAAATATCAATACGCATTTTGATCCCTTTTACGAACTTCAAAATCAAGCATTTGAAATTATAAAGTCAAAAGATCCCCAAAATCGATTTTTGGAAGATTACCTGCCAATTACTCCTAGCCTTGAAAGTTTGCCTAGAGTCGATTTACTTCATACGGTCCAACCGCTGATAACGATTGCTCAGAATAATGGTTTTCAGTTTTATAACTGATAATTTTTAACAATATTTTAATTATTCAAAAAGCGAATAACTTTCTTTTGATTTTATTGGTAATATTGGCTATACCACTAATTAAATTAATCATGAGAAATATCACACACATCGTTATTTTGTTTTCTTTCTTCAGTTTTTCATGTCATAATAATGGAATTGAAAATGGTATTTTTGAATCTAGAATAGAAAGCCCAAACCAATATGTTGAAAGAAATGTAGGTATTATTAAAAATCTTGAAAAATTTATTCTCAAAAATCAGGATTTGATACTTTCAAATAGATCAACAATTGATTCATTGTATCATCATAGTCTCATTTTGTTTCTTGAAGAAAAATATTCTGGAAATCCCGATTTCATAGATTTGATAAATCAAATAGAATATTCAAGAAATTTGAATTTAGAATATCAAAAGTATAATTCTGACAACAGCAAAATTACTGGCCTTATTTTGACAAATTTGGAGTCATATGAGCGAAAAAATGTAATAAGTTTAAATGAATTAGGCGATAGAAAAACCTGTTTGATACTTTACAATCAAAATATTTCAGATTGTCATAGTGCGTTTTATCGCGAAGCGGCAGTAGCAGTTTTAGCAGCTGGTTTAGGTGGTTTTTGGGGTGGTGTAGTACCCGCATTTGATGCCGCCTGGGGTTTGATAGATTGTCAAAATAGAGCCCAAAGAAATTTTGATTATTGTTTAGGAAATATTTAACCATTTTGATTATGAAAAATTCCACTGTTTTATTCCTCCGCAAATACAGCATTACCATCTGCGTTATCCTGGATTCTCTCATATGTCTGGCACTTCCACGCGGGCATGTTTTTGAAGCTCCTAAATTATACGTACATCTTGTCAGCTTGTTGGTAATAACGCTTTTGGCGTATGTGAATCGCGACTATGTTAGGATTCATTGGAAAGCTGCATTGATTTTGTTGGTATTATTATCCTTATATTTTCTTATTGCTCGAGTGTAGTCAAATAAAAAGAGCCTCCCACATGGAAGGCTCCGAAATCATATTTTAAAAGATCATCTTCGCAAATTCGGATAAATAGACCCGCCAATTCGTCCAAGTATGCCCGCCTTCGCTTTCGCGGTAAACATATTTGAACGCATGTTCGTCCAATTTTTTACGCATGGTTACAACACTTTCAATCAAGAAATCGTCTTTACCACATGCGATCCAGTAAAGTGCAGGATTGGCCTTTTTTAGGCCTTCGATTTGTTGGTCACGCTGGGATGCGTCTACTTTCACGCCGAACCGACTTAAATCCGCGAATCCCATACTCATCACGCCGATGTAATTGAATAAATTGGGATGTTCGAATGTCGTATTTATCGTTTGTAAACCACCCATACTTAAGCCTGTTAAGGCTCTGCTTTCTTTATTTTTCTTCACACGGTAGTGATTTTCAATAAATGGAATCACATCCGCGACTAAACTTTTTTCGAACAACATGCTTCCCATACCTCCTACTGGCAAATTAGCCACAGGAATATTTGGGCTAATTACATTAGCCGCCACTTGGTTCGGATTGCCGTTGGTCATCACGACAATCATCGGTTTTGCTTTACCTGCATTGATTAAATTGTCCAAAATGTTGGCCGCAACTCCTAAGGTTGGCCAAGCTTCCTCATCACCCCCACCTCCATGCAAGAGGTATAAAACAGGGTAAGACGCTTTGGAATCCTCATACCCTGGAGGGGTATAAACCTGCATTCTGCGCGTTAAATTAAGGGTTTTGGAATCATACCAAACTTGATGCATACTCCCTTTGGGACCTGTTTTGGCCCAATACAAATCGGATGCAGGGCCTGCCACATACAGGAGGCTTTCCGTTCTAAATGTGCCGTCGCGGGCAACTTTTAAATTGGAGGGATCCAAGGTGGTCACCCCGTCCACGATGAATGAATAGCCATATAATTCCGGTGCCATGGCTGGAATTTTGGTAGACCACACGCCTGAGGCGTCTTTTGTAAGTTCAACTAATTGCCGACTTGCCCCTTGCCCATTGGCATTAGGTACCATGGCCATCCAATTTCCGGATAATTTTACCGATGTGGCTGCAGGAGCTTTTAATCGAAAAATGACATCGTTTGATGAGGTGATTTCCGGGGAAATCAATCGTTCCACTTGACCCACTTCTTGAGCGAAGCTTGGAAATGAGATACAGGCCACACATAGGGCCAATAGTTTAAGGCTTTTTCTTTTCATGTTAAGATAGGTTTTTTTCAATATTAGTCAATTTTTGCTGAATGCTTGTCCGCTAAGGACCTCTAAATCCCAAAAATTACATTTTACATACGCTCCCATAACCAATAAATAGCCATGAATCCAGCCAAAATGGCTCCTGATTTTCGAAAGGTAACAAAATAGGTTTTAGGGCTTATCCAAATGATTAAGGGCATTGCTACCATCATCAGGAGAATCTGCATGCATTCTATTCCTAAGTTGAAGCCTAAAATGCTCCAAATTAATTGACCCGTTTCCAGGTGCATTTCATTAAATAATGCGGCAAAAGCCATGCCATGAATGAAGCCAAAAAATAGGACTATCCAGAATTCTTGTTGGGCAAAAAGTGGACGATAGGCATGTATGGCCGAAAGCAAAATAGAGATAGCAATCCATATTTCAACCCACGATTCAGGAATATCAATCAGATGTAAAACGCCAGCTATTAGAGTTAATGAATGTCCCAACGTAAATGCTGTGATTAATCCTAACATGTGTTTAAATCCATGGGAAATTCCTCCCGAAGATACCCATCGATTTTTTTGAGCAATCAGCATGCCGGGCAGTAAAAGGACGCAAAGAAAGAGCAAATGATCGCTCCCCTCCGCAATGTGGTGCATGCCTAGGCTTATCATGGATTGGAATCCTTTCCACCAGCTGCCTTCACCTAAATCAATGGGTAGGGGAAAATATTGTCCTTTAGGTATGTCGAGCGCAATTTCACCAACTTGTTGTGGGACATTCAGCAATCCACCTTCCCAATCTTGATTGACATAGACCAAGATCCTGTGTGTAATGATTTGATGTAGAATAACATCGTAAGCAAAGGTGAATTTGCGCGCTGATGGAAGTGGATAGCAAGCAAAATAAACCCAAAGCTCTTTGTATTTGCCCACAATGGGGTCTTTACTCTCCTTGATTTCGATGCGGAGTATCTTTGTTTCAGTCTTCTGTTCTGGGTTTACTACTCGGATATGTTTAGAAAAATAGCTTCGAATTGCCGGACTATTCAGTTGGAGGGTTTCTCCCGTCGTGCCGAAGGCGATCAAAAAATCCGTCAATGGCATTTTGGCCTCCCCGCGTAAAATTTGATTTGAGACGGATAGATTGACAACTGAATTCGGCATGGGATGTCCTGCTGCTGGTAGTGCCAAGAGCAGGACAATGACGACGAAGAATCCTTTGAGACTAATTTTTAGTTGTCCCATAGTCATTTACACGGTCGCGCCACACTGAATGGTAGTGTACATTATTTTTAAATATGATCCCATTCTGCACGGAGAATTCGATCCAAACATTGGGTCCATCGATGCGAAAATAATCATTTCGGGTATTCATGGCATTAGAACCGCTGTGTAACACATACGTATTATCAAGTTGATTGCTGTATTGTGTAAGTATTGTGGATGCATTTTCATCATCTACATCGTTCACATAAGTTTTTAAGGCTTGAATGACCAAATTTTTCTGTGCGCTTGTTAAATTACTGCATTTTAAACCTGTGGAAGTGGCAGGAAATTGCCAATTGGCGGTAGGTCCCAATAATAAATCTGAAAATGTTATAGTAACATGTGCTTGGGCATATTGGTCTGCTGTCAGACTTGAAATGATGTCAACAAATGCGCTTTGTTCCTGATTCAAAGGACCGTAGGTAGTCATACCACTTGACCAAGCTAATGGTTCGATGGCCGCAAAATGTGGGGTTGCGGCGATCAAAGCACCATTCTTATAGGTATTTGCGACAGTTTTGTGATGACCTGTCATCATAATTTCAAATTGCCCCGTTGTGGCTGGCGTTCCAAAAAATGCTAAATAGTAATTTCCTGAACCATAGGCGTTTCCTCCTCCATTAAGATTTAAATAATCGTCGGCCAACCAAAGTTGTTGGACTTCATCCCAGCCCTCATTTACGACCGTTCCACTCATAAGTTGGACGATTTCTTTGGCAATTGTTAATTGACTGGCATTCAACGAACTTAAGGGTATTCCAATACGGGGTGACATGGAAGCAGGAAGATTACTCCATGTTTTGATATTCGCATAAGTATAATTGAGTTGGACCGCAGCGAGTTGCGTGCTTGTTAAGCTAGCTTTAAAATTATCACAGAGGCAAATGAGCTTATTGAACCCTGTTTTGCTGCTGCAATCCTGCAAATTGACGCTTGTTGAGCCGCTACCCGAGGTATTGGAAGTGGAGTTGCTTGGCGTGATCGTACTTTCCGTGGATTGTTGGCATGCGCTCATCAATAGAATCGCGCCAATTAAGGTAATTAATAAACTTCGCATCGGGTATAAATTGTTCATGGAAGCCTAAAATTCATTTATTTACCCATGAATGACAAATGGAAAATATCAATGGAGCAATTTTGTCGACCAATAAAAGAACCTAGGGGAATGAAAGATTTCTTAGTTAAGGAATCATCCAGCTTTTTTCCCCTTTTTGATAGTCAAAAAATGCTCGTCGGTGCCCGGCATGATGAAGCCAAAGCCAATCGATGGAATCAACTCGAATGGATACAATACCAAAATTGACATACCCTACTTCACTTTCTTGGACTGAAAATTGTTCATGCTCGATGTGGGAAGCGAGACCGCTTGTAGGCTCAGCTACTTGGCTGGAAGGGCTAAAGTCGGTCAAATAACATTTCCTGCTTGATAAAGTGGTTTTTTCCCAAGCTTCCTTGGTGATAAGGTCATTTGAATGAAGTCTGGCTTTTCCTTTGATTCGAACTTGTATTCGGTCTTCGGGGTGATAAAATACCAATCCTACATGGGGATTCTTTCTTATTTCCGTCCATTTTGGGCTACGAATATCTGTGTGAAAGCGTAATTCTCTTTCTTCTGGCAATGCTTTTCGTAAAACGACGGTTCGAATATTCACTTGCCCTTCATCGATGTTTGCGATTGTTGGGAGGTGAAAAGCTGAACGACTTCGTTGGGCCCCTTCAACTAATCGTTCCCAGCAATTAGCCTCTATATCAATTAGATTGTTGGAGATGACTTTTATTCGAATGTTTTTCGTTGAGTTGTGCATGTGAGATTAACTCAGCGGAGGGGGAAAAGTTTAAAAATCCCTAATTTCCCTTTTTTCCAAGCGAAATAGGCGTAATTCACACCCTTAATTCATGTATGAAAGTATTAACTTGATAAGTTCCTCGTAATTGATATTGATTTTATCACTGATAAAAAGTTCATTTTTAGCTGTAAGTGAAAGATTATCATCCGAATCAAGCTGGAAATTAGATTCTAATTTACTTTTCAATTCTTTGGTATTTCCTGTGTTAGGACTAATCCAAATTCCCAGTCCGTTTGATTTTTTTGCAGGATTTCGTGTGTAAATAAGTTGTTGTTTGCCACGACCTATTTTGGAGTCATCATTAAACGATGCGCCATATTCAGCGAATGAAATGCGGTATTTGGAATCCTGTTTTGATTTTTCATGTAATGAACTCCAAAATGATGAATAGTTAGAGATGCATTTTTCACTGAAACCTTCCGTCGCGAGTTGGGCAATTTTTGCTTCAAATCCTGAAAATATTGTCCGATTACCTATTTTCTGTGTGGCAGCTTTGGATTCATTGGAGTCATCTACACTTGTGATTGTGGCAAATGCCATTGCATTGGCGAGCTCTTCATCCAAATTGTCAGGGTAAGTTGAACGGATAAGATTCAATAATTCGATGACCGTAAACGCTCGAGATTTTAGATAGGAGTCAGTTTGACAAATTCCCCATGTGATTCGCTCCCATTCTTCATCTAATAATTCGCTTTCACCGAAAATGGATATTTTGGCTTGGATTTCATCTGGGTTGAGCCCTAATTTACTACCGAAAGATTTATCCCAAGTTGTAAAATTGTTTTTCAGCGTCAAGGTTCTAAAAATTTTGGGGTAAGATATTTGAATCCCCAGCAAGACAAAAAGCATAAAATCATCGCCCAGTAATTGATCTTCTTCTTGTTCAATTGCTTTCAGGTGATTAATTAAACTGTAAGAGTTTAAATATCTTTTTAAACTTCTCGGATTACTCCCAATACTTAAGCGAACGGCCTTTGTATATTGTTCTTTTTCTTCAGATTTGATTGCTACTCCTAACGAATTGAATTTCTCAATCAAGAAATTTTCAATGTCATAGGTTCCTACTGGCATCGAAAAAGGTACTTGAATTATCTTATCGAAAAACGATCGGAATTCACGTTCATTTTCTTCTGTTTTGACACCAAATTTGCTTTCTAGTCCTTTGACAACCACTTCATAATCGATTGCTAAAATAAAAATGCAATGTGGAATATCGAAGATGTTCTTAAGCGCTTCCAAAATTTCGACCGCCTCAGTGGGTGGAATGCGATCTAAGTCATCAATAAAGAAGACAACTCGATCTAATGGAATGTTGGGGTCTTGGATAAGTTCATCAATGAGAGCTGCGATGGTAGATTTTATTTCGGAAATTTCAACTCCTTTATTTATTTCATTAGAATCTGAAATGGCATTTTTTATATCTACTCCTAATTGGTTGGCTACTAGTTGATTAGCTAAGTTTCCTAATATTTGAATTGGTTTTTTGAATCTTTTGTTTTTCTCATCTTTATCTAGCCATAGATTACGTCTTCTACATGTCTCCTCAAGTTTTTCCAACATTCCTTTTAATACACCAGGTGTCGTTTCATTTGGACCTTTGAACATGCTGTATTCCCACGTATTTACCCAAGAACAAGCGATGGATTTTTGGTTAAAATCCTCGAATAACATCGACATGAGAGATGTTTTTCCAGTTCCCCACTCCCCTTGCAAACCAATCGTTATCGGAGTGTCGCTGTTGGAAATAAAGTTAGACAATGCCAAACTATATTTTTCAATATTCAACAAGTCCTCAGCACGTGTTGAAATCGCTTTATCAACGATATTGGATTTTATATTTGTCATGATTTAGAAAAGTAGATTAAAATGAGACTAACCGTATAAAATGCAGCGCCAAATGCCATCCCAAATTTGGTTGTAAATATGGTGAAGCCGCTTTTGGACCAAAAGTCTCTAGGTGGGATAAAAAAGTTTGATATGGACCAGGTGAGAAAGAAGGCAATTATTCCAAGAATACCTGCCAATAAGTAGATTAATATTAACATCTGATTTTCCTAATTTAGATTTGATATCTGATTGCTTGTGCAGCTCCTCTTTTTTTTACATGAGCTATGGATTTGTTTATGTATTTGTTGCGAATATCATCTGGAGCGACTTTTCCATTGAACCCAAACCCTAGAACTTCAACCTGGATTTTTAATTTATTTATTTTATCAATAGTTTTATTTTTTGATCTTGGCTTTTGATACCAATTTCCCTCTACTTCGAATACCTCAACTATTTGACCTTTATATTCGCTTAAAACATATTTTAAATGGGGGATTTTTTTTGAATTAATTAACCAAGTCTCTTTCGTCGCCTCATAAATTGAAGTTGACCCAATTCCACGTTTGTATTTTTTGTTAATGTTTATAATTATACAATTAGACATTATTTCTTTAAGTGGTTCTGCATTATAAAGTCTAATTATTTCATCCGATCTCATTAAACCTTTTTCTATTGAATTATGACCAATAACTAAATTTGATAGGTTGTAATTACAATATTTCAGTGTATCGATGATTGAAGCTTCAATTTGAAAGGCTTCAGATTCTGTCAAACCATGTCGAATAATCGTATGCCCGATTACTCCTCCACTTTCAATTATTTCTTTTATAATGTTTGATTTCTCATTGGGCATATATTTTTCACTTTTAACGCATTCTAAGTGATCAAATACTCTGTTGCCGAATCCTTTCCCTACGTAAAATGGTTTATTATTTCGGGTATCAATTAACATATAGACGTAATATTTTAAGTTTTGAATTGTTTTTTCATCAAATTGATTCATTGCGATAGCTTTTTAGAATAAATTATAAATTTCATCAATAAACAACAGTAAATTTTTGGGCGAGAAATTAGTAACGATTGCATTTTTTAAGTCCTTGTTAACGTTTGATTCAAATTGTATCTCTCCAGCATGGATTATTAGCTCGAAAAGTTTACCATTTAAATCACCCCTAAAAGTCACTTCACCTAGCCATTCAGCTCTCTCATTATACGATTCGGGTATTTTGGCTAGTGCACCTAAATACGCTTGCATGGGTTCTAAATTATTATTTTCATTCCCATGCCTTTTAATAATGGAATTATTTTGAATGTTGTAAATAATGGAAACATAATCACCTAAATCATTTGAGATCATTTCAGGTGTGTTTGAAACATTAATTTCAACCACAGATAATTCAGTAGGAAACGGTTCAACTAGGTAGAAATAGGTCAGTTTTAATTCTTTGCTTTTTGAGTTCATAAAGTAAAATTTCAACAAGCGTTTTAAATGTATATTAAATTGAGTTTTTCCACATCTCTTTATCTAATTGCCTTTTATTTAAATTTAGAACGAGTCTCAATAGCTATTACTACTATTAAATTATTGTATATAATTTAGATTAAGATGATAAATAAAGGGATAGGAAAATGGCCCTTGA
>JACCDY010582184.1_pt1 | contig 12866 bp, 10 predicted proteins | sample 7446391 | NCBI WGS metagenome assembly JACCDY01 (sample SAMN15323451, study PRJNA562643) | freshwater metagenome | isolation source: river surface water | place: USA:Blue River Watershed | collected 2017-08-18 | reverse complement strand
GGTTAAGAAACCCATTTTTGCTTCCTTTTTTCTTTTTGCTGAATTTGTGAATGTCTAATTACAATTGTCACACATGCAGATGATTAGACCCTTACTTTTCCCCCTCATTTTAAGCTTGTCAGTTTTGACGGGGTGGAGTGTCTCAACAGGTGCATTCGCCGCTCACGGCTTTGCCCAGTATGGGGACTTGCAGTATCCCCCTGGCTTTAAGCATTTCTCATACGTCAATCCAAATGCGCCTAAGGGCGGTACTTTGTATTTGCCTAATCCTGATCGCAGGACCAGTTTCGACAAATTTAACCCTTTTTCAATGAAGGGTGTTACGGCACCGGGTGTTGCTCAATTGATGTTTGAAAGTCTCTTGATTGCCAGTGCTGATGAAGTGGCATCGTCTTATGGACTTTTAGCTGAAGATGTTAGTTTGGCCAAAGATCAATTGAGTGTGACCTTTCGCTTAAATCCATTAGCCCGCTTCAATGACAATTCACCTGTATTGGCCAAAGACGTCAAATACTCTTTTGACGTCTTAATGAGTAAATTGGCCAGTCCGCAATTTAGAACGGTTTATGCGGATGTCAAACAAGCGGTGATCATTTCTGAGCGAGTGATTCGTTTTGACTTTCATCGTAAAAATACTGAACTACCGCTCTTGGTTGGATCAATGCCCATCTTCTCAGAAAAATGGGGTAAGGATGCGCAGGGCGCCGGAAAGCCATTCAATCAATTCACTTTTGAAAAACCCATTGCCAGTGGCCCATACTTAATCGAGAGTTATGACATTGGTAAAAACATTGTGTTCAAGAAAAACCCAGAGTATTGGGGTGCTCAATTGAATGTGCGAATCGGCTTTTTCAACTTTGAAAAAGTTTCTTATCGTTTATACAAAGATGACACAGCAAGAATAGAAGCTTTCAAAGCGGGTGAGTTCGATACATTGGTTGAGTACCGTGCCAAGAACTGGGCCAAGAGTTATGTTGGTCCTAAGTTCAGAGATGGCAGTTTGAAAAAACAACATTTCCAGCATCGCAACGGAGCAGGGATGCAAGGCTTTGTGATGAACACGCGCCATCCGATTTTTAAAGATCAGCGTGTTCGTCAAGCTTTGACTTTGGCATTGGATTTTGAGTGGATGAACCGTCAGCTTTTTTATGGTCAATACCATCGCATTGATAGTTACTTCTCCAATAGTGAATTAGGCGCATCTTTTGAGGCTGGTAGTTTGCCAAGTGCGCAAGAAAGAAAATTATTAGAGCCTTTACAAAAAGCCTATCCTCAGCATTTTCCAAAGAACGCATTGGGCCCAATGCTTTTGCCTGTTACCACTGAAGAACCTTCAAGCTTGCGCCAAAATCTCAGAAAAGCCAGGGAGTTGTTGGCGCAGGCCGGCTGGGTATACAAAGATGGCGCTTTAAGAAATGCCCAAGGGCAAGCGTTTCGTTTTGAGTTCATGGACGACGGCGGTGCCATGTCACGTCTGGTGACTGCGTACGTTAGAAATCTTGAGAAGCTTGGAATGAAAGTGGATATTCGCACCACTGATTACGCTTTGTATCAAAAACGTTTGGAAGAATTTGATTTTCAAATGACCAGCATGAGATTCCCAGATTCACAAAGTCCTGGCAATGAATTATGGGATCGTTATGGCAGTCAGTCAGCAGCAACCAAAGGCTCAGACAACATCATTGGTGTTCAGTCGCCAGTCGTGGATGCTTTGATCTCAAGTATTGTCAAAGCTCAAACCAGAAAAGATCTCATCACTGCAACAAGAGCTTTGGACAGAGTCTTGACTCACAGTTATTACATGGTGCCTCATTGGTACAGTGCCACACACCGCGTTTCTTATAAATCAGATTTAGGTTTTTCAATGCCGCCTAGCTACTACGCAGCAGAACCTTGGATCATGTCTACATGGTGGCGCAATCCCCCATCCAATCCTCAAGCAGGGGGCGCGCGATGAACAGTGCATTGTGGCGATACATTGCTAGACGAATTCTCTTGATGATCCCAACACTCTTGGGTGTTATCACTTTGACTTTTGCGGTGATTCAATTTGTGCCAGGCGGTCCTGTCGAGCAGATGATGTTGGAGCTCAAGGGTCGGGGTGATGCGAGTGTTGCTGCCGTTGAATCTTCAGGTGGTGGCAGTGTTTACCGTGGTCGTCAAGGCATTGATGAAGAGCGCTTGAAGGAAATCAAAGCACTGTATGGATTTGATCAACCTCTTTGGGAGCGTTACATCAATATGTTGGGTCGCTTTGCCATGTTTGATCTTGGCCAAAGTTATTACCAACATAAAAGTGTGGGGGAGCTCGTTCTATCAAAAATGCCTGTTTCAATCAGTTTGGGACTTTGGACATTCTTGATCACTTATCTGATATCAATTCCACTGGGTATTAAAAAAGCGGTACGTGCTGGCACTCGTTTTGATACCGCAACCAGTGTGGTGATTTTGATTGGCTATGCCATCCCAGGATTTGTATTGGGTGTTTTATTGCTTGTGCTGTTCGGTGGTGGCAGTTTCTTCCAGTTATTCCCCTTGCGAGGCTTGACCTCAGATAACTGGGCAGAGCTCAGTTTGATTGGCAAGGTCATGGATTACTTTTGGCATTTGGTTTTGCCGATCACTGCATCCGTGTTGGGTAACTTTGCCGTCATCACCATGCTCACCAAGAATTCTTTTATAGAAGAGATCCGCAAACAATATGTGATCACTGCTAGAGCCAAAGGTTTGAGTGAAGACAAAGTTCTTTGGAAGCATGTGTTCCGTAATGCAATGATTCCTTTGGTCACGGGTTTTCCATCTGCATTCATTGGAGCCTTCTTCACAGGTTCATTGTTGATTGAAACTCTATTCTCTCTAGATGGCTTAGGACTCTTGTCTTATGAAGCGGTCATGAAAAGAGACTATCCAGTCGTTTTGGGTACTTTGTATTTATTTACCTTGATTGGTTTATTCACCAAATTAATTTCTGATATTGCTTACGTCTTGGTAGATCCTCGTATTCAGTTTGACAGCCAGTCTGGAGGTCGATCATGAAAAAGGGATGGCTTCACCAAATGCGAGAAAGTGATCAGTGGGTTAGATTCAAAGCGAATCGTTTGGGTTACTGGAGTTTGTGGATTTTTACCAGTTTGTTCGTACTGAGTTTATTTGCAGAACTGATTGCCAATGATCGACCTATCTTGGTCAGTTACCAAGGCAGTTTGTATGCCCCGATTGTGAAGGACTACCCAGAAACTACTTTTGGCGGAGACTTCCCAACGCCGACTGATTACTTGGATCCTGACATTAAAAAAACATTCAGTCAAAAAGGTAACTGGGCGATTTATCCATTGATCACCTATCGTTACGACACACTCAATTACTTTGCCAAGGAACCAAACCCAGCTTCTCCATCGCGAGACAATTTACTCGGCACTGATGACCGAGGCAGAGACGTTGTAGCGAGGCTGATTTATGGCTTCCGTTTATCGGTCTTATTTGGTTTGTGTCTCACCATCATCGGTGTGGCGATTGGTGTATTGACTGGGGCGGTGATGGGCTACTTTGGCGGCAAAGTGGATTTGATTTCTCAGCGCATCATTGAGGTTTGGAGTTCCATGCCTGAGCTGTATTTGCTGATCATTTTTGCGTCGATCTTTGCACCGAGTGTTGGTCTATTGATCATCTTGCTGTCTCTTTTCGGCTGGATGGGCTTGTCTGACTATGTGCGCGCAGAGTTCTTGAAGAATAGATCCTTGGAATATGTCAGAGCAGCTCAAGCGCTGGGTTTATCAAGTCAACAAATCATGTGGCGCCACATTCTGCCAAACAGCTTAACGCCCGTGATCACCTTTTTGCCATTCCGCATGAGTGGGGCCATTTTGGCTTTGACGAGTTTGGACTTTTTAGGTTTGGGTGTTCCTGCAGATCAGGCCAGCTTGGGTGAATTGTTGGCGCAAGGCAAGGCCAACTTAGACGCTTGGTGGATTTCTTTATCGACCTTTTTGGTATTGGCAGGAACTTTGATGTTATTGACATTCATGGGTGATGCCATGCGTGATGCCTTTGACACGCGCCGTGCGAAAGCAGTGAAGGTGGCACCATGAGCCAAGAGGGTTTGAACTTGATTGATATCAATCACCTGAACCTGAGTTTTGGAAGAAAAACTGTCATCAGTGACTTCAGTTTAAAAATCAATGCGGGTGAAAGAATCGCCATTGTTGGGGAGTCTGGTTCGGGTAAAACCTTGACTGGTTTATCAATCATGGGACTCTTGCCAGAAGGCGCCAGCATTACTGGTGAAATCAATTGCCAAATTAATCAGAAGTCGCAAAACCTGCTAGCTTTAAGCGAAGCTGAAATGCGCAGTATTCGTGGCAAAGACATTGCCATGATTTTTCAAGAGCCCATGACTGCTTTGAACCCACTTTATACGGTGGGCAATCAGATCATGGAAGCGGTCCAGTGTCACGAACCAACTTTGAGCAATGCGGTTTGCCAACAGCGTGCGATTGAACTTCTGGAAAAGACGGGGATCCCTCAAGCAGCAGAGCGCTTTTCATATTACCCACACCAACTCTCTGGTGGACAACGTCAGCGCGCGATGATTGCGATGGCCTTGGCTTGTAAGCCAAGACTATTGATTGCAGATGAGCCAACCACCGCACTAGATCCGAGCTTGCGGATTCAAATTTTAGATTTGTTAAAAGACTTGCAAGAAGATGCCAAGTCACATGGCGGCATGGCTGTGATTTTGATCACTCATGATTTGAATATGGTGCGTCATTTTGCCCAGCGTGTGGCGGTGATGTATCAAGGCAAGTTATTGGAGTGTAAATCAACTGAAGAAGTTTTCAGTCAGCCGGATCATCCTTACACCAACAGCTTGGTCAATAGTAAGCCGGTGCGCAACGTTTTACCTTTGGTACCAATTGCGCCAGTCTTACTCAAAGCAGAGCAGGTCAGTGTTGCTTACCCTCAGGCAGGCAAGGGCACTTTTGGTCGAGGCATTGCTCAATTCATCAGAGGTTTTCATTTTTCTGATTTATGGAAACGTGAATATCAACAAGTTGTCAAAGATGTGAGTCTTGAATTGCGCCAAGGTGAAACCTTAGGTTTGATTGGTGAATCTGGTTCAGGTAAATCAACTTTAGCCATGGCCTTATTAGATTTGCTGGGTCAAACAGGTGCCAAAGTGTCCGGTCAGGTTGAGGTATTGGGTCATGATTGGCTGAAATTAAACGCAACTGAACGCAGTCGACTAAGAGCCTCGTTTCAGGTGATCTTTCAGGATCCTTTTGGCTCACTGTCACCGCGCATGACAGTGGGGCAAATCGTTGGTGAAGGCCTGTCTTTGCATCAAGCTGATTTATCACTGGATGCCAGAAAAGCAAAAGTCATTGATGTTTTGAAAGAGGTTGGTTTAGATCGAACTGCCTACGGCAGGTATCCCCATGAGTTTTCTGGTGGTCAAAGACAGCGAATTGCGATTGCCCGGGCATTGATCTTAAAACCCCAAATACTTGTTTTAGATGAGCCAACCTCGGCCTTGGATGTGACTATTCAGAAGCAAATATTGGCTTTACTTTCAGATTTACAGCACAAATACAATATGGCTTACCTATTGATCAGCCATGATCTTGAGGTGGTGGAAGCCATGTCTCACCGTGTCATTACCTTGAAAAAAGGTAAACAAATCAAGCATCAAGAGCTGTAAACCGGCATTTGTTTGTAAGCAAGTGTTCAGGTTATAATTGACCTCCATGTCAAAAATGCACCGCAACCTTCTTGCTGCTGTTGTTTTGCTCGGTTCCCTTCAAATCGGACCGGCCTTCGCTCAGTCATCGACTGAGACTGAGCCATTGCCAAAGACATTTGTTTCAACAGTTTCAACAGCTGTTGTTGATAAGACTGAGACATTGATCAATAACGCTATGCAGTTGATTGGTGTGCGTTATCGCTGGGGTGGCAACACACCTCAAAGCGGTTTGGATTGCAGTGGTTTCGTGCGTTATGTTTTCAATGACACATTTGGCTTTTTATTGCCTCGCAAATCAGCGCAAATGAGCAAAGTTGGTTTGGAGATTGGTAAAGAAGAATTGCGCCCTGGTGACTTGGTCTTCTTCAACACCATGCGTCATGCTTTTTCTCATGTGGGTATTTACGTAGGTAACAATAAATTCATTCATGCACCATCCAAGGGTAAATCTATCCGTGTGGATGACATGACAAAGGTTTATTGGGAAAAGCGTTACAACGGCGCGCGCCGCCTTGAAAATACTTCTGGCTTTGATGTGATGTCTGAAGAGCAGCGTCAACAGCTATTGCTCGACTTCCAAGAGCGCTTAGACAAAACCGGTCGTCTTTAATTCTTTTTTAAATTTTCAGTAAGTTCTTTATTTGCGACATCTGTTTCATCGCAGATTCTTCGCCGGCCAAGATTGCTGCATTCCTTGCTTTAAAGTCAGTGCCTCTCATGCCTTTTAGTTCGGGCTGGATCACCACATGAGCAAGATCTAGCTCAAAAGCATTGATGCTTTTTCCCATGATGGATGTTGTGTGTAAGAGAATGCCCAAACTGCCAGAGCTGTCTTGAGAGCTTGGCTCGGTTGAGATGTTGACCGCAATCACAATATCAGCGCCCATCTTTTTTGCATAGCGCACCGGGACTGGGGATACCAAACCTCCATCCACATACTCTCTACCTTGAATGATGGTCGGCTGGAAAATTCCAGGGATACTGCAAGATGCTCGAACAGCCTGGCCAGTGTCACCGCGTTGGAAAAGAACACCATTACCAGTTTGCAAATCAGTACCAACAATGCCTAGTGGCATTGACATGTTCTCAATGGTTTGATTTTTTACCAAGCGATTAACCATTGCTTGAAGAGCGTCGCCTTTGATCATTCCGCCAAATCGACCAGAGAAGGGCAGAGCCCAATCAGTGATGGCTGCTTCATCTAGGGATAAAGCAATTTTTTGTAATTCTGTGCCTCTGTAGCCTGATGCGTACAAAGCAGCAATCACGCTGCCTGCGCTGGTACCAACCACCAGGTTCGGGAAAATACCCTGAGATTCAAGTGCCTTGATCACACCAATATGAGCAAAACCTCGCGCAGCACCGCCACCCAAAGCCAAACCAAGTACAGGTTTTTTACTTGGAATGCTTGAGCAAGACGTTAAACCGCCAATCCCAAGAGCACCTAAACTGATCAGGGTCAAAAAGTCTCTTCGAGAATTGTGGTAATCTAGATGATAATTATTCTCAATTGTATTTAAATCATTATCTTGATCGGGGTTCTTTTTCATATGTTGTCGACTAAAAAATCTATATTGGCTATTGTCTCTTCTTTTGGCTTAACCGTTGGTCTAACGGTTACGACACCAGCATTATCTCAGCCATCTCAGGTTTTGAACTTATATTCTGCAAGACACTATCAAACTGATGAAGCTTTGTATGCTGAATTCACCAAGCAAACAGGCATCAGGATCAATCGCATTGAGGCTGATGACAATGCGCTTTTGGAGCGTTTGCGCAGCGAAGGTAAAAATAGTCCAGCGGACGTGATTCTATTGGTTGATGCCGCAAGACTGTGGCGCGCTGAAATTGAGGGATTTTTTCAGCCCATTCAGTCAAAAGTATTGGATGCCAGAATTCCTAAAAACTTCCGTTCGAATGACATTGGTCAGGGCAGTCAGTGGTTTGGTTTTTCAAGCAGGGCACGCGTGATTGTTTACAACAAAGCAAGCATGAACCCAAAAGATATCGATAGCTATGAAAAATTGGCTGATCCAATCAATAAAGGTAAGGTTTGCACCCGTTCAGGTTCTCATCCATACATGTTGTCATTGATTGGTGCCATGTATGAGCGTCAAGGGGAAGCGAAAACAGAAGCTTGGGCTAAAGGCATGGTGGCAAATATGGCCCGAGCACCCAAAGGTGGCGATACTGATCAAATCAAAGCAGTTGCGTCAGGTGAGTGTGGGGTGGCATTGACCAATTCTTATTATTTGGCGCGTTTGATGCGTTCTACTAAACCAGCGGATATGCAAGTTGTTGCAAAAGTTGGTTTGATTTGGCCAAACCAAGCAAGCTCTGGTGTTCACATGAATATTGCTGGCGGCGCTGTGGCGAGTTACGCACCTAATAAAGCTGCGGCGATTAAATTCCTTGAGTATTTATCTAGTGATTCAGCGCAACAATACTTTGCTAATGGTAATAATGAGTGGCCAGTGGTGAAGTCTGTAAAAACCAGTAATGAAGCATTAAATAAGTTGGGAAACTTCAAACAAGAGAATATTTCGATTGCATCTATTGGTAAAAATCAAATATATGCACAAAAAATACTAGACAGAGTGTCCTATAAGTAAAAAGTAAGCCTAGAATCTCAGGCTGAGATGAATACCAAGCCTGAGACCCCACTTCCAATCAGTGACTGCTATCACTGCGGCGGCGATCTAACCAGCGAAAACCACTATGAGGCAACGCTTGGTGGGTCGCCTCGTTATTTTTGTTGTGCGGGTTGTTTGGCAATTGCGCAAACAATTCATGGTCAGGGTTTAGAGGCCTTCTATGCCAGGCGTATTCCGCTCGGTCTTAAACCGGATGATCTTGGTCAATTAACTAATCAAGTACCTGATGCTCTGTTGGCATACGATGACCCAGTCTTGATGGATCGATTCACGCGAGCTTCATCAGAATACCCAGATGAATTTGAAACCACTTTGCGTTTAGAAAAGATTCGCTGTGCTGCCTGTGTTTGGTTGAATGAGCAACATTTGAAAAGATTGTTTGGCGTTAAAGATGTGCAAATCAATTACGTGACTCAGCGGGCCACGGTCAGATTTAATCCAAAGGAAGTGAATCTATCGACATTGCTTCACTCGGTTGAGCAAATTGGTTACGAAGCTTGGCCTTTTGAACCTTCGATGAGTGCTGATCTGGCTAAAAAAGAACGTCGTCATTTATTGATGCGTTTGGGTGTTGCTGTGCTGGGGATGATGCAAGTCATGATGTATGCATGGCCCACATACACAGGGGCTGATGATCTTCTTGTTGAGCAAGAGTTGTTATTGGGTTGGACCAGTTGGGCTTTGACTGTTCCTGTGGTTCTGTACTCCGCGGGTCCGATGTTCGTGGTTGCTTGGCACAGCATTCGAAACTTTCCCAAAACAGGCATGCTGGGTATGGATGTGCCGGTATCTCTTGCGGTCGCATTGGCATTCATAGCGGGGACCATCAATTTGGTTTTGGGTGCTGGTGAAAGTTATTTTGATTCCATCACCATGTTCATTGCATTTTTACTGGGTGCAAGATATCTAGAGTTATTGGCAAGGCAAGATGCCCAGGGGGGCGCAGAGGCTTTGGCAAAGCAATTGCCTGCCACTTGTGATCGATTTGAAGATTATCCAAATTCTGATTTAACAAAGTCAGTACCGGTAGTCAGATGCGTTATTGGCGATGTGTTGCGCATTTCACCGGGTGACGTGATTCCAGTAGATGGTGTCTTGGTCTCAGGTGATGCGAGTTTGAATGAAGCGATTCTCTCTGGAGAATCGCGACCAGTATCTAAAAAAGTTGGTGATGTTCTGTATGCAGGAAGTCACAACATTGTCAGTCCCATTGTGATGCGCATCACCGCTTTGGGGCAGGGGACCAGAATCGCTGGTATTGCCTCATTGCTAGATAAGGCTCTATTAGCCAAACCTCAAGTGGTTGGCTTGGCAGAAAAATGGGCTGGTTATTTTGTTGTCTTCTTAATGGCAGCGGCAGGGATGACTGCAATTGCTTGGTATTTCATGGAACCTATGAGAGCTTGGGAGACTGCGGTTGCAGTGTTGGTCGCCAGTTGCCCATGCGCTTTATCTTTAGCAACGCCAGCAGCGATGGCTGCCGCTCAAGGAGCTATTACAAAATTAGGTTTACTGGTTGTCAGAGGTCATGTGATGGAGACTTTGGCCAAAGCAACAGTTTTGGTGATTGATAAAACTGGCACTCTCACCACAGGTCACCCTGAACTAAAAGGCATTCTGTCTTTGCGTGCTGGTTACACAGAGCAACAAGTACTCGCAATTGCTGCAGCGATGGAGTCTGGGCAAAAGCATCCTTTGGCTTTGGCAATTTTAGAAGCGGCACAAAAACGAGACATTCAAGCAATCACCTTGAATGAAGCTCCAGTCAGTGAGTTAGGCAAGGGCTTGCGTTCGGGCGCGTATCAATTGGGGTCTCGCCAATGGTTAAACCTTGATCCTGTTCTAGTTAACCAAGAACATGAACAGGCCAGTTTGGTTTATCTAAAAGATGCTCAAGGATTGTTGGCAGTGTTTGCGTTGTTGGATACGCCAAGACCAGGCGCCATGGAATTTATCAGGCAAGTTCAGGCAAGAGGTATTCAGGTTCATCTTTTATCAGGCGATGATCAACAAACAGTTGCGTGGTGGGCTCGCTACTTTGGTGTTGATCATCATCAGGGTGGAGCATTGCCTGAGAATAAATTTGCATTCAGTGAGGCTTTGCAAAAAGAGGGCAAGGTGGTGTGGGCTGTTGGTGATGGCGTCAATGATGCACCGTTTTTAGCGAAGGCAAATGTCTCTGTTGCTGTTGGAAGTGGCGCGCCTTTGGCACAAGCGGGAGCTGATGCTGTGTTGACCACTGAATCATTAAAACCTTTATCGCAAGCTTTAGCGCTTGCAGATAAAACCAAAATCATCATGCGCCAAAATTTAGTCTGGGCTTTTGTTTATAACGTGATTGCTATACCAATTGCCATGATGGGATTGGTGAATCCATGGATCGCCGGTATTGGCATGAGCCTCTCTTCTTTAGCAGTCACATTGAATGCTTGGCGTTTGAGAAAAGCAAGTTAATCATCTTATTTGATGATGAATGAGATAGACTAGTTGTATGGAAAGCCTTTATTTACTCATCCCAATGTCACTCGTTGTTGTGGCAGTGATTGTTTTGATTTTGTATTGGGCGGTAAAAAGCGGTCAGTTTGAAGACTTGGAAGGTCCAGGCCATTCTATTTTGATGGATGACGATATTTCATCCACTCGTGTCATAGACAAACCCTCATCAAGTACTTCAGTTAATCAAAAAGATTAATCTTTAGTTCCAAAACTTGACCTACATCAAGGTCATCTCTCCCTTCGATTTTTACAATCGCAATAGGATCAATCGGCCTATCGGCTAGTAAGGGAGAAACCATGGGGTTAACCGTGGGTAATACGCAAGACAACTTTAACTACAAAGTTGTTCGCCAATTCGCCTTGGTAACAGTGCTTTGGGGCATTGTTGGCATGTTGGTGGGGGTCATTTTGGCAGCACAGTTGATTTGGCCAGATATCACAATGAACATTCCTTGGTTGAGCTATGGTCGTTTACGTCCATTGCATACCAATGCTGTGATTTTTGCCTTCGGTGGTAGCGCATTGTTCGCAACCTCGTACTACATCGTGCAGCGCACCTGTCAGGTTCGTTTGTTCTCAGATCAGTTGGCTGCTTTCACATTTTGGGGCTGGCAAGCAGTGATTGTTGCAGCAGCGATTTCATTGCCGCTGGGCATGTCAACTTCAAAAGAGTATGCAGAACTTGAGTGGCCAATTGATATTTTGATCACTTTAGTATGGGTTGCTTATGCTGTGGTGTTCTTTGGCACAGTGATCAAGCGCAAAACAAAGCATATTTATGTGTCTAACTGGTTCTTTGGCGCATATATCCTAACGATTGCCATGTTGCACATTTTCAATAACTTGGAAATGCCAGCGAGTTTATTCAAGTCTTACTCTGCTTATTCAGGCGCACAAGATGCGATGATTCAGTGGTGGTATGGTCACAATGCGGTTGGTTTCTTCTTGACCACTAGCTTCTTGGGCATGATGTATTACTTCATCCCTAAGCAAGCAGAGCGCCCAATCTATTCATATCGCTTATCTATTGTTCACTTCTGGGCATTGAACTTCACATATATGTGGGCAGGTCCTCACCATTTACAACACACAGCCTTGCCTGACTGGACTCAGTCTTTAGGCATGGTGTTCTCTTTGATCCTGTTAGCGCCGTCATGGGGCGGCATGATCAACGGCATCATGACTTTATCTGGCGCTTGGCATAAGTTGCGCAGCGATCCAATCTTGAAGTTCTTGATCACCGCTTTGTCTTTCTACGGTATGTCTACGTTTGAAGGTTCAATGATGTCTATTAAGACTGTGAACAGTTTGTCTCACTACACAGACTGGACCATTGGCCATGTGCACTCTGGCGCTTTGGGCTGGGTCGCCATGATCACGATTGGTTCTATGTATTACTTGATTCCACGTTTGGTGGGTCAAAAAGAAATGCACAGCACCAAGTTGATTGAATTGCATTTCTGGATCTCTACGATTGGCGTGGTTCTTTACATCGCGGCCATGTGGATTGCTGGTGTGATGCAAGGTTTGATGTGGAGAGCCTTCCAAGCAGACGGTACTTTGACTTACAGCTTTGTTGAATCTGTAAAAGCAACTTATCCGTTCTACATGATTCGTTTACTGGGTGGTGTGTGTTTCTTGTCTGGCATGTTTGTGATGGCCTACAACGTTTTAAAAACTGTTCAAAACAAGAAATTTGTTGATGCGCCAATTCCAACAAGTCACTTGGCAGCTGCCCACTAAGCCAAAGGAGAGATTGCTATGTCTGATAATAAAAAATTCTTCTCTCACAACACGCTAGAAACCAATGTGGGTTGGCTGATTGTGATGACAGTATTTGTTGTGGCCATCGCTGGTTTGGTGCAGATCGTGCCATTGTTTTTCCAGCACTCAACCACCAAGCCTGCTGAAGGCGTGACACCTTACTCTGCACTTCGTCTAGCTGGCCGAGATGTGTATCAGAGAGAAGGTTGTGT
>JACCDY010310498.1_pt1 | contig 12875 bp, 10 predicted proteins | sample 7446391 | NCBI WGS metagenome assembly JACCDY01 (sample SAMN15323451, study PRJNA562643) | freshwater metagenome | isolation source: river surface water | place: USA:Blue River Watershed | collected 2017-08-18 | reverse complement strand
GATCGTCGGTTTGACTGGTTTTTTCAACGCGTGCCGGATAAGCGAGTTCAGGTGCTGATGTCTTCATGGTTTGTTCCAAAAAAAAACCGCCGGAGGCCGGCGGTTGGTGAGGGAGTTCAGAGCGTTTTATCAGGTACGTTCAGATCTCTCGACCGCCGGTGGGGCGTGAGAAGCTAAAGTAAGCAAAATAAAAACGGGCTGAAGTCATGGCTTGAATATTAGCACAGGTTGTTCAAGCGGTGCCGCCGACCGTCAAACCGTCGATGCGCAAGGTGGGCTGGCCCACGCCCACGGGCACGCTTTGGCCCTCTTTGCCACAGGTGCCGACACCGCTGTCCAGGGCCATGTCGTTGCCGATCAGGCTCACGCGGGTCAGGGCATCGGGGCCATTGCCCACCAGGGTGGCGCCTTTCACCGGGTATTGCAGCTTGCCCTTTTCCACCCACCAAGCCTGGCTGGTGGAAAACACAAACTTGCCCGAGGTGATGTCGACCTGGCCGCCGCCAAAGTTGGTGGCATACAAGCCCTTGTCCATGCTGGCCAGAATTTCTTCGGGCGACTTGTCGCCGCCCAGCATGTAGGTGTTGGTCATGCGCGGCATGGGCAAATGGGCATAGCTTTCGCGACGGCCATTGCCTGTGGGGCGCACGCCCATCAGGCGCGCGTTCATGGCGTCTTGAATGTAGCCTTGCAAAATGCCGTCTTCAATCAGCACATTGCGCTGGCTGACATGGCCTTCGTCATCCACATTCAGCGAGCCACGGCGGTCGCTCAAGGTGCCATCGTCCAGCACCGTCACGCCTTTGGCGGCCACGCGCTGGCCCACACGCCCCGAAAACGCGCTCGAGCCTTTGCGGTTGAAGTCGCCCTCCAAGCCGTGGCCAATGGCCTCGTGCAACAAAATGCCGGGCCAGCCGGGGCCCAGGACCACCGTCATCTCGCCGGCCGGGGCCGGACGCGCTTCCAGGTTGGTCAAAGCCGACTGCACGGCATCGTTGACGTATTGCTTCAAACAGGCGTCGTCAAAATACGCCAGGCCAAAGCGGCCACCGCCGCCGCCCGAGCCCATTTCGCGGCGTCCGTTCTGCTCGGCAATCACGGTCACGCTCAATCGCACCAGAGGACGCACATCGGCGGCCAAGGTGCCATCGGCACGGGCAATCAAGACCACATCGTATTCACTGGCCAGGCCCGCCATGACCTGCACAATGCGCGGGTCACTGGCGCGCGCCAGCTTCTCCACACGGCCCAACAATTCCACCTTGGCGGTGCTGTCCAGGCTGCTGATGGGGTCCAGGCCCGCATACAACGCACGGCTGGGCGCGATCTTGCGCGCAGGCACCCCCCGCTTGGCGGACTTGTCGGCCTGGGCGATGGTGCGCACCGTGCGTGCTGCATCGAGCAGCGACTCCCATGAAATGTCATCCGAATACGCAAAGGCGGTTTTTTCGCCGGTCACTGCGCGCACGCCCACGCCTTGGTCAATGCTGAAGGAGCCCGTTTTGACAATGCCCTCTTCCAGACTCCAGCCTTCGGAGCGGGTGTACTGAAAGTAAAGGTCGGCATCGTCGACCCGGTGCGTGGTGATCTCAGCCAAGGCCCGGCGCAAATGCGACTCGTCCAGGCCAAAGGGCTCCAGCAAATAGCGCTGCGCCGTGGCAAGACGTTCAAGAGTGGGTTCGCGTGAAATCATGGGTGTGCGGTGGCCTGATGGATGAAAGCCCATTGTAGAACCCACCCCATCCCCCCGTCATCGCGAGGCCCAAAGGGCCACGGCGCGCTCTCTGCGTCGAGAGACCGCCGCGCTTCGCTGGCGGTGACGGCTCAAGGGGTGGAGAGGTGCTTGAGGAGGGCGGCGTCGTCGTCTTTGGCGAAGCCGGCGGCGCTGGCTTGAGCGAAGATGGCGCTGGCTTGTGTACCCAAGGCAGGCTTCACGCCGACGCGCTGCGCGGCTTCCACAGCCAGGCGCGTGTCTTTTTCCAGCAGGGTCATGTGCGCCCGCGGTGCGTAATCGCCGTCGATGGCGCGTCGCATGCGGTCGGAGGCAATCCAGCTTTGGCCGCTGGAGCGTTCCATGACATTCAGCGTGGTGGCCTGGCTCAAGCCCATGCGCTCGGCCAAAGCCAGGACCTCCGCAGCGCCGGCCAGGTTGATGCCGGCGAGCAAGTTGTTGACCAACTTGGTTCTGGCGCCATCGCCCACGCGCTCGCTGATGCGAAACACCGGGTTGGCCAAAGCGTGCAGCACATCCTGGTGAGCCTCGAACACGCTGTCGGGGCAAGCCACCATCAAACTCATGGTGCCTTGCTCGGCCCGCACCGGCCCCCCCGACATGGGCGCGTCAATGGGCTCGGCGCCCAAAGCCGACAGACGCTGCCCGAGGCTTTCGGCATCTTCCGGAGAAATCGTGGGGCACAACAGCACCGCCTGCCCCAAGCGCAAGCTGTTGGCCGCACCTTGCGCGCCAAACAAGACCTCGTCCATTTGCTGGGCGTCCACCACACAGACAATCAGCCGGTCAGCGGCCTGGGCCAAGGCGGCCGGCGTAGGGTGAACCACCGCACCCAATGCCTGCAGGGGCGAGAGCACGGTCGCATCCACATCGCGCACATGCACCGCCCAGCCTTGCGACAGCAAGCGCCTGGCCATGCCGCCGCCCATGTTGCCCACGCCAATGATTCCGACAGATTTCATGATTGCACCAATTGTTTGGACCGTGCCACTGACATCAAAATGCCCAGGCCAAAGCCCAGGGTCACCATGGCGGTGCCGCCATAACTGATGAACGGCAAGGGCACCCCCACCACCGGCAAAATGCCGCTGACCATGCCCATGTTGACAAAGGCGTAGGTGAAGAAAATCAGGGTGATGCTGCCAGCCAGCAAGCGCGTGAACAAGGTGGGGCCGTCCAGTGCGATGGCCAAGCCGCGCAAGACCAAAAACACAAAGCCCAGGATCAGCAACACATTGCCCAACAAGCCGAATTCCTCACCATAAGCGGCAAAGATGAAATCGGTGGTGCGCTCGGGGATAAAGTCGAGGTGGGTCTGCGTGCCTTGCAAAAAGCCCTTGCCCCAAAACCCGCCAGAGCCAATGGCGATCATGCCCTGGATGATGTGAAAGCCTTTGCCCAGGGGGTCGCGCCCGGGGTCCAGCAAGGTACAGACCCTCTGCTGCTGGTAATCGTGCAGCAAATGCCAGCGCACTCCTTCTGCACACAATTCAGGCTCAAAAATGACCAGCAACACCAACCCCACCAGCATCAAAGCAAAGGGGGGCAGTATCAAGCGCCAACTCAGCCCCGCAAAGAAAATCACAAACAAGCCTGCGCTCAGGACCAGCAGTGCCGTGCCAAGGTCTGGTTGACGCATGATCAAACCCACGGGCACCATCAGCAACAGTGCCGCGACCAGGAAGTCCAAAGGCCGCAATTGCCCTTCGCGCTTTTGGAACCACCAAGCCAACATCAGGGGCATGGCAATTTTGAGAATTTCACTGGGCTGAATCACGATGCCCACGTTGAGCCAGCGGCGGGCGCCCTTTTTGGTCAGGCCAAACAGGGCCACGGCAATCAGCAAGGCGACGCCCAAGGTGTACAAGGGCACGGCCAAAGACATCAAGCGCTGCGGCGGGATTTGCGCCACCACGAACATGATGAAGCCACCGAGCAAAATATTGCGACCATGATCGAAAAACCTTTGGCCATTGGCGTAGCCCGAGGAATACATGGTCAGCATGCCAGCACACGCCAATAAAAACACGGCAAACGCCAACGGCCCATCAAAGCCACGCACAAGATGCAGTGCTTTTTGCAGCAAAGAGGGTTTTTCGATGACGATGGGCATGCGCCAATTATCGCTCTGCGTTGGCAAGCAAGCCGCGTCGAATTAGGATAGGGCATGAACCTTGCGCCCACCACCCATTTGCTTTACCTGCATGGCTTTCGCTCATCGCCTCGGTCCACCAAGGCACAGCAAATGGCTCACCTCGCCCGCCAAGTGCCGGGGCTGACCTGGTGGTGTCCGGCATTGCCGCCCTCGCCCAAGGCAGCGGCGGAACTCATCCTGGAGGGCACCCGCAAATGGCCGTCTTTGACGTCAGTGGTGATGGGGTCGTCTTTGGGTGGGTATTACGCCACCTGGCTGGCCACACAAAGGCATTGGCGCGCCATTGTCATCAACCCCGCAACACATCCTGCGCGTGATTTGACCGGCTATATCGGTCCGCATACGTGTTGGCATGACCCGACCCAAAGTTTTGATTTCACGCAAGACCATGTGCAGGAACTGGCGGCCTTGACCTCGCCGGTTCAGCGCTTTGGTTCACAAGTGATGGCCATGATCGCCAAAGGTGACGAGTTGCTGGATTGGCGAGAAATGGTGGCGCGCTATCCCGACTCACCCGGGGTGCTGTGTGAGGGGGGTGACCATGCTTTCAGCGACTTTGAAACATACATGCCGGACATTCTGGCTTTTTTAGGACTGGCCCGCCCAGGGCTTGAGGCTCAAACCGTCAAAAGCTCATAGCCTGACAGTTGTGACCAACTGCCGTTGACATCCCCTCGCAAGACGCCCACCAAATTGACAGGCGTCGCAGCATCGACAAGGTTGAGGGCGATGGGCGGCGCCAAGCTGGCTTTGGCGGTGAGCCCGGCGAGATCGGCGGCAGCATCCACAAAGGTCCATTGCGGCGATACGGCGGTGGTCTTGCCCAGGTAAGTCTTCAAAATATTGAGCACGTCGCCCAACTCCACTTTGCCATTGGCATCGAAATCTGCGGCCATGAGGGCATAGGGAGAACTGTCGGCGGTGGTCTTGCCCAGGTAAAGCTTCAAGGCCGACAAGACATCGTTCAAACCAATGGCGGGCTTGATCGTGGTGTCTGCCAGGCTGGACTTGCTGGCTGTCAGCGCCACTTGGGCGAGTTCGATGCCCGGCACAAGATAAGCACCCGCCTTGGTCGTTGTCGCGCTGCTCCAAGTGGCGCTGCCCGAGGTGGCTTTCACATCGACGTTTTTCAGCAACTGATGTCCCGAACCCAGCGCTGAATTGGCCCAAAAATACACAGCGCCTGAAACCGCGCGAGAAGACAGTGATGTGAGGTTGAGCTGAACTGTGGCCTCTTGCGAGGTGTCTGTGCCATCAGTCGCTTGGTAGGAAAATTGATCCATGCCCGAATAATTCAACGCTGGCACGTACTCGAACAAGCCCGTTTTTTCGTTCAGCGTCACCTTGCCATGCGTGGGCGACTGTGACAGCAAAAAAGTAAAGGGATCGCCATCCACATCGGTGGCTGTCAAAGTTCCCTGGATGCTCTTGTTGGCTGGCCCCGCCAACACAACATTCGAAACCGAAGGGGGGTCATTGATGTTCTCGATCAGGCTGGATTGACTGGTTTGCAGCACAGTCTGAGCGCCAAAGTTGTCGGTAGCGGTCACCTTGACCCCCATGCGATGGCCCACCTGGTCTTGGCCCAGCAGCAAGCTGCTCTGTGTCGCACCTGAGAGCACCGCGCCGTCCATCAGCCATTGGTAAGCCAGGCTTGCAATGCCGTCCTCATCGCTCACATCCAAGTCGACCGAAAGGGTTTCGCCCTGGAAACCCGCTCCTAAGATGGCCAGTGTGCCCGATGTAGGGTCTTGCACGTTGGCCACTTTGACGGTTGCGGCACTTGCCACGGATTCCTCTTCGCCCAGAAGGTCGGTGTAGCGAGCTTCTGCAGTGACCACTTTGCCAACCTGGGCTTGTTTCAAAACCAGGGTGGCTTGCTCTTCGCCCGCGATGACTTGTCCGTCGGCCAGCCAGCGCCAGCTGATCGCTCCCAAACCATCTCTGTCGGCCAAGTTCTGGCTGGCGCTCAGCGTGCGATCTTCCTGCGCTGTGCCGGTGACCGTGACCGTTCCTGTGGGTTTGTTGTTCACGTTGCCCACGGGCACGGTGTTCTCGCTTGTGACCGTCTCCACCTGGCCCTGCTTGTCGGTGTACTTCACCACCAGACTGATGGCTTGACCCACTTGCGCCTGTGTCAGCACCAGGCTGTTGCTGGTGGCCCCTGCGATGTTGACCCCATTGGCCCGCCATTGGTAGGCGAGAGGGCCTGGGGCCAAGCCGTTGTTGTCTTCGTCAGACAGCGCGGTTGTCACCGCTTGCAGGGATTCAGCCTCGCGAACTTTGCCCGAAATTTCCAAGGCGCCCTGTGGCGAATCGTTGATGTTTTCGATGGCTGCGGTTGCCGCGCTGGCCACTGTTTCGGGCGTGCCCAAAGCATCGGTGTAGCTGACTTGCACGCTGATGCGGCAACCCACTTGTTCTTGCTGCAAGACAAAGCTGCTCTGCGTGGCACCCAAGATGGCCAGCCCATCCGCCAGCCACTGGTAACTGACGCTGGCGGGCATGCCGTCCACATCCTTCAGGGTGTGACTGGCTGTCAAGGTGGCATCTTCCATGCCGTCGCCTTCGATGCTGACGCTGCCTGTTGGCAAATCATTGAGGTTGGCGATGGCCTCGGTTTGCGCAGAAAGCATGGGCTCCGTCGTGCCCAACAAGTCCGTGTGGACCACTTGCAAGCCTATGGTTTTGCCGACGAACGCTTGCCCATTCAGCAAGAATGTGGACTGCGTTGCCCCGGCGATCTCGACCCCGTCTTGCAGCCATTGGTAGCTGAAGCTGCCAAGGCCATCCTCATCCTGGAGGCCGGAGGTGTCGGCCTGTAAAAGAGTGCCCTGACGTGCCAGGCCTGCAATTTTCAGCTGGCCTGTCGTTGCGTCATTGACGTTGCTCACCTGACCATCGTTGTCCGCGGCAATGGTTTCCAAGCTCTTTTGCAAGTCGGTGAATTGCACCGTGAGGCTGATGGTTTTGCCAACCTGCGCCTGGCCCAGCGCCAGGCGATTGGAATTTGCGCCTTGAATCAGGACCCCATCGGCTTTCCACAAGTAAGTCAAAGCCGCGGGCAGCCCATCTTCATCGCTCACATCGGTACCGACGGCCTGGAGCGTCTGGTCCTCTGCGAAACTGCCGTCGATGCGAAAACTGCCCGCAACGGGGTCATTGAGGTTGCGAACCGCCGCGCTGGCTTTGCTGGTGAGCGACTCTGGCTTGCCATCGCCGTCTGTGTAGCTGGCCTGCACGCTGATGCTTTTGCCCACCTGAGCCTGAGACAGAACCCAAAATTCACCCACAGCGTTGGGAATGGCCACGCCATCGGCCAGCCATTGGTAAGCCAATGGCAGTTCACCCGTGCCATCCAGATCCACAATCGCTGAGGGCGTGACAACGGACACCAGGCCATCTTCTTCAAAAGTGCCTGCAATGACCGGCAAGCCCGTGGGCGCTGCATTGACCTGAATCGAGGGGCTGAAAACAACCACCGTTGCGCCGCTGCCATCCACGTAGCTGGCGCGCGCCGTCACAGCGCTTTGAGAAAGGTCCCGTGGCAGCTGAAAGCTCAGGCCGCTTGCGCGTGGCGCCTCTTCGTCATCGACAAACCATTCGTAGGTGACCACCAGGCTTTCAGACAAAGCCAATGGCGTCACATCGAGGACGTCGCCAGGGCGAGCAAAGCTTTGAGCGGACAGCTGCAAAAGGGTCATTTCAACGGGCCACGGTAAAGAAATCACTGAAAGAAAAGGCCTGTCAAAAAATTGACCACGCACCTTCCCGCTCAAGTACTGCAACTAGCGTGCCAACTTTAGGCGCCAACGTGGGAGAATCGCAACATGTACGCATTGTTTGAAGAAGCTGGCAAATTTTTGTCTGGCCGCATCCTTTCTGAAGCCGAAAGCTCGGCTCAAATTGAACTCGAGTCGGGCAAGCGGGTCAAAGCCAAATCTGCCCATATTCTGTTCAAATTTGAAAAACCCAGCCCCAACGAGCTGATCACCCAAGCCCAGGCACTGGCGCAAACCATTGAGTTGGACTTGGCCTGGGAGTTCGCCCCTGAGGACGAATTTGGCTTTGCCGACTTGGCCCGCGAGTATTTCAGCAGCCAGGCCAGTTTGGTCGAACAAGCTGCGGCGCTTTTCCGTTTGTACGAAGCGCCCCACTATTTCCGCCGTGCCGGCAAGGGCCGCTTTAAAAAGGCGCCTGCCGAAATTCTTCAGCAGGCCCTGCTTGCCATCGAGAAGAAAAAGCAAATCCAACAGCAAATTGAAGCCTGGGCTTTAGAGTTGGCGCAAGGCACTTGCCCTCAACCTGTCCTGTCGCAGCTTTACAAAATTTTGTTCAAGCCCGACAAGAACGGGCCCGAGTACAAAGCCGTGGTGGAGGCTTCCAAAGCCACGCAAAGCGCGCCGCTGAGCTTGCTGCAACGGGCCGGGGCCATCCGTTCGCCCTACCAATTTCATTGGCAGCGTTTTTTATTCGAGTATTTTCCCAAGGGCACTGCTTTCCCCAAACTGGAAGCCCCTGCGATTGCCGAAAGTTTGCCGCTGGCCTCCGTGCAGGCTTATTCGATCGACGATTCGCAAACCACCGAGATTGACGATGCGCTGTCAGTGCAAGGCCTGGGCAGCGGCGCGGTGACGCTGGGCATTCACATCGCCGCACCGGGCCTGGCCATCGTGCCCGGGGGCGCTTTGGATGCCTTAGGGCGCGCGCGCTTGTCTACGGTGTACATGCCGGGCCACAAAATCACCATGCTGCCTGATGAGGTGGTGCAAACTTACACCCTGCAAGCAGGCCGAGATTGCCCAGCGGTGTCACTGTATGTGCGTTTCGACGAAGCCACGCTGCAAGTGCAGGCATCGCAAACCATGCTGGAGCGTGTGCCCATTGCCGCCAACCTGCGCCACGATCAACTCGACCAACTGGTCACCGAAAGTTGGTTGCAACAACCGGCACCCGCGCCATCGGCCGAGCAGCCGGCCATGCCTCATGCACAACTGGCCTTTTTGTTCCGCCTGGCCAAGCACTTGAAAGCCGAGCGCGAAAAGGTACGTGGCAAGCCCGAAAACTTCAACCGCCCCGACTACAACTTCCGATTGCGAGATGTTCAAGGCAGCGAGCCCGAAGGGCAAGAAACCGTGGACATCAGCGTGCGCCAACGCGGCGCGCCCTTGGATTTGATGGTGGCCGAGGCCATGATTCTGGCCAACAGCACCTGGGGCCAATGGATGGCCGAATTGGGCGTGCCCGCCATTTACCGCAGCCAAGCCAGCTTGGCGCCGGGCGTGAAAGTGCGCATGGGCACCAAGGCCTTGCCGCATGCGGGTATTGGCGTGCCCAGTTACGCCTGGAGCACCTCTCCCCTGCGCCGTTACACCGACTTGGTGAATCAATGGCAAATCATTGCCTGCGCACGCCATGGCCGTACGGCCGCACTGGCAGCACCTTTCAAGCCAAAGGATGCCGAGTTGTTCTCGATCATCTCGGCCTTCGATGCGGCCTACTCGGCTTACAACGGCTACCAAGCCAGCATGGAGCGCTTCTGGACCTTGCAGCACTTGCGCCAGCAAGGCATCACCGAGCTGGAAGCCACGGTCTTCAAGAGCTTTGCGGGGCAGCCGCCCATGGCGCGGGCAGACCACTTGCCCTTGGTGCTGCCCGTGCTGGGTGGCGGCGAGTTGCCACGGGGCGCGCAGGTGTTGCTGCGCCTGAGCAGCCTGGACGACATCACCCTGGATGTGAGCGGCCAATTTTTGGCCTTGCGCGATGCGGGAACATCATCGGAGGATGCAGACGATGAGACGGAAGACGACAGCGACAGCGCCGGGCCACTGACGATTGCGGTCAGCCTGGACGATGCGGACACGCCCGCGGCCGAAGGGGCTGGCACGCCGTGAGCGTCATGGGCCTGCGAACGCCTTGGCCCCTGAGCAGGCTGCAGGTGGCTTTGTTGCTATCGCTGGCACTGCATGCAGGCTTGCTCTCCTTCAAGCTGGCCGATCCTGCGCGTTTCGAGCGCTTGTTCAAGGACAGCCCGCTGGAAGTGATCTTGGTGAACACGCAGGCACCCGCCAAAGAAAAGCCGCAACGTGCTCAGGCCTTGGCGCAAACCTCGCTCATGGGTGGGGGTGATGCACGCCAAGGCCGGGCCAAATCGCCGCTGCCCGATGCCGCACGGCGACAAACCGGCCAAGGCGCCGAGCAGTTGCAACAACAGCTCAGTGCGCTGCAGGAACAGCAATCGTTGATGCTGAGTCAGGTGAAAAAACTTTTGGCGCAATTGCCACCCACCCATCCCAAGGAGCAAAGCAGCACGGTGGAGCAACAACGCCAACAGTTGCTGAAAATGCTGGCCGAGATTGAGCAGCGCATCCAGGAGGAAAACGCCAGGCCGCGCAAGCGCTACCTGAGCCCCTCCACGCGCGAGGTGGCTTATGCGCAGTACTACGATCAACTGAAGCGAAAAATTGAAGCGACTGGCACGCGCAACTTCCCAGAGAAGCAGGGGCAAAAGCTCTATGGCGCCCTGACCATGATTGTCACAGTCGATGCGCGTGGCAAAGTGCTGAGCACCGAGGTGGTGGAAAGCTCGGGCTTGCCGGAACTGGACCGTCGCGCCCAAGCGATTGCCAATCAGGCAGGACCGTTCGGGCCGTTCACGGCCGCGATGCGCCGCCAGACGGACCAATTGGCTCTGGTGTCGCGCTTTATCTTTTCACGTGACGGCGATGTCTTGCAAACTCGCCTGACCGGGCCTTCAGCACCATGAAGCGCTGGCAAATTTTGTGGCAATGGCTGGGCTTGCTGCTGCTGGCTTCGCTGGCCTTGCAGTTGTTTTTTGCGGGTCGCATCGCGATGATGTTGGTGTGGGACCCGCAGTCCACCAGCTTTCAACGCTCAGAAGCCTGGCGCTTGGCGCACAGCGACAAAGCGCTGGCTTGGCGCCAGCAGTGGGTGCCGTATACGCAATTGCCGGACAGTTTGAAACGCGCCGTCATCGTTTCGGAGGACGACATCTTTGTGCAGCACCATGGCGTGCAATGGGACGCACTGGAAAAGGCCTGGCAACGCAATGCGCGTGCCGAGGCCCTTGCCCGGCAGAATCGCCCCGCCAAAATTGTGGGCGGCTCCACCATCACCCAACAATTGGCGAAAAATTTGTTCCTGTCTGGCGAGCGCACCCTGTGGCGCAAGTCGCAAGAGTTCTTGCTGACCCTGATGCTGGAAGCATTGCTGGACAAGCGCCGCATTCTGGAAATTTACCTCAACAATGTGGAGTGGGGCGAAGGCGTTTTTGGCGCCGAAGCAGCGGCACAGCATTACTTTCGCAAACCTGCTGCGCAGCTTCAAGCGTGGGAGGCCGCGCGCTTGGTGGTGATGCTGCCGCGCCCCAAGTATTTCGAGCGCCTGCCGAATTCACCCTATTTGCAAAGCCGAACAGAAGTGATCCAAGCCCGCATGGCGCAGGCGCGACTGCCCTGACCCCGATCAGTGGCTGCGCCCTTGGCGGTACATGCCACTGACTTTGCGTGTCGAGGCCCCTGCAGCGGCCAAGCGCGACAAGGCCAGGCCACTGTGGGCGTGCGTGATAGCCAGCCCCAGGGCATCGGCAGCATCTTGGCCTGGCACGCCAGGCAATTGGAGCAAGCGCTTCACCATTTCCTGCACCTGCGCCTTGGCCGCGCGGCCATGGCCAGCCACAGCCTGTTTCATTTGCAGGGCGGTGTACTCGGCAACCGTGAGGTTGCGATGGACCAGAGCGCTCAGGCATGCGCCCCTGGCCTGGCCGAGTTTCAGGGTGGCTTGTGGGTTCACATTCACAAAAACAATTTCCAGCGCAGCCTGCTCAGGTTGGTAGCGGTCAATGACCTCTTGGACGCCCTCGAACAGCACTTTGATGCGCGCTGGCAAATCACCTTGCGCCACCCGGCTGGTGCGAATGGTGCCACTGGCCACATAGGCCAAGCGCCCGCCCTCGGCATCGATCACGCCAAACCCGGTGGTTTGCAAGCCGGGGTCAATGCCTAACAAGCGCATGTCTGCCTGATCACCAGGCGGGCGCGAGTTGGGCCAGGCCGCTGGGCGCGTCGCGTTCGTTGTCGAAGGTGACGACCTCATAGGCGTCGGGTCGGCTGAGCAACTCGCGCAGCAAGCGGTTGTTCATGGCGTGGCCCGAGCGGAAAGCGCTGTAGGCGGCCAGCAAGGGCTTGCCCAACACATACAGGTCGCCCATGGCATCAAGGATTTTGTGCTTCACAAATTCATCGTCGTAACGCAGGCCGTCGCTGTTGAGCACCTTGTAATCGTCCATGACGATGGCATTGTCCAAGCCACCGCCCAGCGCCAAACCATTGGCGCGCATCATCTCCACATCGCGCGTGAACCCAAAGGTGCGGGCCCGCGCGATGTCACGGGTGTAGCGGCCCGTGTCCATGTCGAACTCGACGCGCTGCCCAGTGGAGTCCACCGCAGGATGGTTGAAGTCGATTTCAAAGCTGAGCTTGAAACCGTGGTGGGGGGTGAGGCGCGCCCATTTTTCTTGTGCGCCCTGCCCTTCGCGGACTTCCACGGGCTTGAGCACACGCACAAACCGTTTGGGCGCGTTTTGCAAAGCAATGCCCGCACTTTGCAGCAAGAACACAAACGAAGAAGCTGACCCATCCAGGATAGGCACTTCTTCGGCCGTGATGTCCACGTACAAATTGTCGATGCCCAGCCCAGAGCAGGCCGACATCAGGTGCTCAATGGTGTGCACCTTGGCGCCACCTTGCGAGATGGTGGACGCCAGGCGCGTGTCGGTGACGGCCGTAGCCCCCACCGGGATGTCAACGGGCTGCGGCAAATCGACGCGACGAAACACGATCCCCGTGTCCGGCTGGGCCGGACGCAGGGTCAACTCCACCCGCTGACCGCTGTGCAGGCCAACGCCAACGGCGCGGGTGATGGCTTGAAGTGTTCGTTGTTGCAGCACCCTGTGATTTTAATCCGCCT
>JACCDY010243800.1_pt1 | contig 12877 bp, 13 predicted proteins | sample 7446391 | NCBI WGS metagenome assembly JACCDY01 (sample SAMN15323451, study PRJNA562643) | freshwater metagenome | isolation source: river surface water | place: USA:Blue River Watershed | collected 2017-08-18 | reverse complement strand
ATTGACCATTTGAAAGAGTGGATGCAACCCAATTCGGTTCCTACTAATTTATTAAACCAACCTTCTAGTTGTTATACCGTTAGAGAACCTTTAGGTGTGGTTTGTATTATAGCTCCATGGAATTATCCTTTCCAATTATTGTTTACTCCCATGATTGGTGCTATTGCTGGAGGCAATTGCGTAGTGTTAAAGCCTAGTGAATTTGCGCCTGCTACCGCTGCTGTGATGGCTAAAATTTGTAAAGCTTTATTCCCGGAAAATTATGTTTTATATGTTGAAGGAGAGGGAGCACAAGTCTTACCTGCCATGTTTAGCAATTTTAGATTTGACCATATTTTTTATACAGGTAGTACCACTGTGGGAAGAATTATTTACCAACAAGCTGCTGATAAATTAGTACCTGTTACGCTAGAATTAGGTGGTAAGAGCCCGGCTTTAATTGCGGTGGATGCTAATATGCGTGTGGCTGCTAGAAGAATTGCCAATTCAAAATTTTCTAATGCTGGTCAAATGTGCGTAGCGCCCGATTATGTTTTAGTGCCTACTGCTTTTAAAGATATTTTAATTGAAGAATTAATTAAAGCCATTGAACAATTTTATGGCGTGAATACAGAAGCGTCTAATGGTTATGGAAAAATTATCAATGAAAAACAATGGCAAAGATTAGTGAGTTATTTTGGAGATGGCACTATTGTATATGGTGGTAAATCCAATGCTGCTAGTTTACATATTGAACCAACATTAATGACGGATGTTTCTGTGGAGAGTAATCTAATGAAGGATGAAATTTTTGGACCTATACTTCCTATCTTAACTTATGATAGCAATGAAGAAGCTTTATCCATTATCAGAAGAAATCCTAATCCATTAGCATTTTATGTTTTTACTAATGATAACGCCACAGAGCAATATTGGTTAACCAATGTACCTTCTGGTGGAGCTTGTGTTAACAATACTAGTTGGCATTTAACCAATCACGCACTTCCTTTTGGTGGCCGTGGTTTCAGCGGTATGGGTGGATATCATGGAAAATTAAGTTTTGATACTTTCACACATTTAAAATCTGTGATGAAAACACCTACTTGGATTGACCCAGACTTAAAATATCCACCTTATAAGGGTAAGGGTTGGTTGTTGAAGAAATTAATTGGTTAACAATGATTAAAAAATCGATCATGATAAAAATTGGAATTGCTATTGGCATATTAGTAACCGCTGCGTTATTAATGAAAAAGAAAGACATGTCTTATAGACAATCTATTTTAAAAACCATGTATCCAGTAATTATGTGGTCGAGTAAAGCCGCTGGTAAAAAACAAACACAAATCAATAAAGATCTAGTCAAACCTACTACTTCTTTTTTTGCCTTACAATCTACCGATATCAACGGCAAAGCTTTTGATTTAGCTGCATTAAAAGGAAAGAAAATTATGATTGTTAATACTGCAAGTGATTGCGGTTTTACTGGTCAATATGAAGCATTAGAAAAATTATCTAAACAATTTGAAGGTAAATTAGTAGTGATTGGTTTTCCTGCAAATGATTTTAAAGAACAAGAAAAAGCGGATGAAAAAAACATTGCTAGTTTTTGTCAAAAAAATTATGGTGTAACATTTCCTTTAATGTCTAAATCTGTTGTAGTAAAGAAAAATAATCAGCACCCAGTGTATAAATGGTTGTCTGATGCTTCACTCAATGGATGGTGTAATCAAGCGCCTGCGTGGAATTTTTGTAAATACCTCATTAATGAAGAGGGCGTGTTAACACATTATTTCCCAATGACAGTGGATCCATTGGATCAGTCAGTCATTGATGCGATTAATTAATAGGGCAGTGCTCGTGGTAATTTTCTAAAATAATTTTACCAGATTCAATTACCATGCCTTTATAAGTTGTTTTGATCTCATCTAAGACTGCTTCTATCTCTACTTGTTCAGTCATACGAACTAATTTTGCACGATAGTCTTTGATATTTGGTAAGCCTCTTAAATAATTGGCATAATGTCTTCTCATTTCATTGATTCCTGCAATGGGTCCTTTCCATGCGAGTGATCCTATCAAATGTTTTCTAGCTACTTCCACTCTCTCTTCAATAGTTGGGCCAGCCATGTGTTCGCCTGTTGCAATAAAATGTTTGATCTCTCTAAATATCCACGGGTATCCAATCGCAGCTCTTCCAATCATGATCCCATCCACGCCATATTTATTTTTATACTCCACTGCTTTTTCTGGTGAGTTGATATCTCCATTTCCAAAAATTGGAATATGAATTCTTGGATCGTTTTTAATTTCTCCAATCATGGTCCAATCTGCTTCTCCTTTGTACATTTGCATTCTTGTTCTACCATGTATGGCCAATGCTTTGATGCCCACATCTTGTAATCTTAAAGCAACTTCGTGAATATTTTTAGTGCTCTCGTCCCAGCCCAATCTTGTTTTTACGGTAACGGGCAAATTGGTACTTTTTACAACAGACTCGGTCAATTTTACCATTAGATCCAAATCTTTTAATACCCCTGCGCCAGCCCCTTTCATAGCCACTTTTTTTACAGGGCATCCAAAATTGATATCAATTAAATCTGGATTAACGGTGTCTACAATCTTGGTACATAGCGCTAATGCCTCTTCATCTCCTCCAAAAATTTGAATTCCTATGGGTCTTTCGTAATCATAGATATCCAATTTTTGCTTGCTCTTTATGGCATCTCTAATAAGGCCCTCGCTACTAATGAATTCGGTATACATTAGGTCGGCTCCGTTGTCTTTACACACTGCTCTAAATGGGGGATCACTTACATCCTCCATTGGAGCGAGTAATAAAGGAAAATCCGGTAATTGTATATTGCCTATAGAAACCATATGAATTCATTATCTTGCATCTAACCGATACGATTGCAAAGGTACCAATAAATTATTTTACATGGAATCTGCTTCTAATTCAATTTTTGTAATGTCTGGGCCAATGAGATTGGTCTTGTTTATGGCCATTACAGGAATCGCTATGATTGCAGGGGCTTTTATTAGCTTCTCTATTGTGGCAGCCATCTTGCATACTTCTTTATCAGAGATGCAAACTATACTATTGTCATCAGAACACGCCATGATGGCTCAATTAGCAAATGCCTTGGCATCTTTAATCGCATTTGGAGCTCCAAGTATTATTATTGCCTTTTTTGCAAAAGGTTATTGGGTTCGTAATATGGGGTTTAATCCTATTAGTAATAAGTATCAAATTGGATTGGTTATTCTGTTGTCTATTGCAGGACTATTTTTAAGCGGTGCCTTAGGTGATTTGACCGAAAAAATTCCTTTACCAGCCAATGTTGAGTCTTGGGCTAGAGGTATGGAAGATCAATATAAAAAAGCTTTGTTGGCCATGACGCAGATGAAGTCATGGATTGATTTATTATTTGCTATTGTAACCGTTGCTTTGATTCCTGCTATTGTAGAAGAATTATTTTTTAGAGCAAGTTTACAAAAGATTTTTATGGATATTTTTGAAAAGCCTTATTGGGCTATTGTGGTCACGGCCATTATTTTCAGTGCTTTTCATTTTTCTTATTTTGGTTTTTTATCTAGAATGTCTTTAGGAATTGTATTGGGTTGCATTTATTATTATACCAAAACAATTTGGTTGCCCATGTTAATGCATTTTCTAAATAATACTATTGGTGTAACCACTTTATATTTTGTAAGAAACAATCCTCAGAAAGTAGAAGCAGTAGTCAATGGAAATCTAACCTATTATTGGGTTTTTATTGCTATTATTGTAGTGTATCTATTACTAAAAAAATTAAAAGAGTATGGCGCTTAATTTATCTGTATTTAAAACAAGAACCATTTCTGCAATTGTATTTGTATTGATTATGATGGCAGGATTGGTGATCAATCAGTGGTCTTTTTTCATCTTGTTTACCATAATTCAATTAGGTTGCTTAAATGAATACATTAAATTAATGGGCCTTATTTATCCTGAGTACCATTCTTTAGCACCTACTCATCGTTGGGGATTATTGTTAGTGGGTATTGTGATGATGATGGTATTGGCACCTAATTCTTTAGGGATTAATGGCTTGAGTATTAAATATATTGGTAGCAAAATTTTACCTGTTATATTAATTATTATGGTGGCGGGAGAATTGTATTTCAGAAAATCTAATTTACAGAATGTAGCCATTTCTTTTTTTGGTTTGATTTACATTCCAATGTGTTTAAGTCTGATGTTCCAATTGAGAAATTTTATGGTGAATACCTTTTTTATTAATTGGGCATTTTCTATTCCTTTATTATTAATTGCCACTATTTGGATCAATGATACTATGGCTTATATAGTAGGTTCTTTTATTGGCAAAAGACCTTTGTCTTCGGTTTCTCCCAATAAAACATGGGAAGGTACTATTGCAGGTATTGTGATTTCTGTTTTATTTGTTTCTAAAGTCTTGGGAATTTGGATTCCTATTCAAGAAAAATACATCTTCTTAATTAGCACAGTTGCTGCGATTTCAGGCACTTTTGGTGATTTATTTGAAAGTAAAATCAAGAGATTAGCAGGAGTGAAAGATAGTGGAACCATGATGCCTGGCCATGGCGGCTTCTTAGATAGATTTGATTCTATTTTATTTGCTGTTCCATTTGTTTGGTTGGTTCTTCAAATACTGTTTTAATTTTCGTAAGTTTGCGCTTTAATAAATTATTATGACAATTCATAGAGAAGGAACCGCTACGATATCTTTAGTTGCATTGGTAGTGGGTTTATTGAATATTGCTAATTTTTCTTACTTATATCCTATAAGCGAAATAGCTGCTTGGGCTTTATTTATCATTTTATTAGGCTTCTTTTTATTTATTGTTTCTTTCTTTAGAATGCCTAAAAGAAATCACACTATGGATAATAGTGCCATTGTTTCTCCTGCAGATGGGAAAGTGGTAGTGATTGAAGAAGTGGAGCCAGATGAATATTATAAAGAGAAGAGAATTCAAATAAGTGTTTTCATGAGTCCTGCCAATGTGCATGTGAATAGAATGCCAATTGCAGGAAATATCATTTATAATCAATATCATCCTGGTAAATACCTAGTAGCATGGCATCCAAAATCTTCTACAGACAATGAAAGATGGTCGGTGGTAGTAGAAAATGAAAAGGGTAGTATTTTATGTAAGCAAATCGCTGGCGCTTTAGCAAGAAGAATTTGTAATTACGCTTCAGTAGGTACTTCTTACCAACAATGTGATGAATATGGATTTATCAAATTTGGTAGTAGGGTAGATTTATTATTACCAGTAGGAACCAATATTCAATGTAAAATTGGAGATGTGGTGAAAGGCGGTGTATCTGTTTTAGCTAAGTGGTAATTACAAAAAGCTTTCCAATTCTTTTAAATGGGTAATGGTGTATGTTGCTGGAATAGTAGGTACTACTTCTAAGTGATTTACAAACACCGTGTCCATTCCAATATTAATGCCCCCTTGTATATCAGCAGATTCATTGTCTCCAATCATTAAACTAGAACTAACTTCTGCGTTGGATGCTTTTAAGGCATACTCGAAGATCTCTTTATGAGGCTTTAAACTATTACTAGCTTCTGAAGTAATCACTTCTATAAAGTACTTCGCTAAATCTGAATTGTTGATCTTCTTAAACTGAACTGCTTGAAAACCATTGGTGATCAAATGCATTTTGTATCCCTTATTTTGCAGGTACTCTAATATCTCATGAGTGTAAGGAAATAAATTGGTTTTATCCGGAAGGATGTCCAAATAATCATGTGACATTTCTTTGGATAGTTTTTCATCTGCAATTTTATAATCTAATAAACTTAAATAGATACGCTTCCATCTTAGTTCCTCCTGTTTGATAAACCCCTTGGTATATCTGTCCCAAAGACGATGATTGTGTTCACTATATTTTGAATAAAATTCATCGAAATTAGTGATGCCTTTTTCTTCTAATTGATATTTATGGTGAAGATCCAAAAGGGTTTCTTTGGAGTTTAATTCAAAGTCCCAAATGGTATGATCTAAGTCAAAAAACAGGTCTTTATATTTCATTTCTAACTGTATATGTAGCGAATTTACAATAATGCGCCTATCTTTATTCAATATTAGTATTGTATTTATATGAATATTGTAATAACAGGAGCATCAAAAGGAATTGGATTTGCCATTGCAAAAAAGTTTGCTGCACATGGCCACCATCTTTTCTTAACCAGCAAAACTGCTGCTGATTTAGTGAATGCAGTGGATGAATTAAAACAATTGTATCCTAATGTTACTATTGAAGGTATACATGCTGATTTGTCTATTGAAGGTCAGGTGCATTGCTTTACTGAATGGTGTTTATTGCATACACAACCCGATATTTTAGTAAATAATGCTGGTTATTTCTTGCCTGGTAAAATTGCTGAAGAAGCTTCTGGAACTTTAGAAGCGCAATTAAATGCAAACTTATTATCTGCTTATTATACTACTAAGGATTTACTTCCTGCTATGTTAAAAAAAGGCAAGGGCCATATTTTTAATATTTGTTCAATTGCTTCTTTGGATGCCTATGAAAATGGAGGTTCTTATAGTATAAGCAAATTTGCTTTATTGGGTTTTTCTAAAAATCTAAGACTAGAACTAAAAAACAAAGGCATTAAAGTAACTGCAGTTTGTCCTGGTGCTGTGTATACCAATAGCTGGAAGGGTTCTGGGGTTGATCCAAAAAGAATTATGGAAGCAAATGATATAGCTGATATGATTTATGCAGCAAGTCAATTAAGTCCTCAGGCAGTTGTGGAAGACATTGTAATGAGACCTCAGTTAGGAGATTTGTAATTTTATTATAATCTTTCTTCTTGATCTATTGAATCGTCCTCTTTTGGAGTAGAGAACATTTCTCTTGCTTTTTTTGTAGCAGCCAATCTTTCTATCACCACTGCTGCAATTAACTTTCCTGCATCTTCATTAGGGTGTGCTTGTAAAATATATTTAAGCTTTGCTTCTGATACATCTATACGGTATAACAGTTGCACCAGTTTTGAGAAATCATTTTTTATGAGTTCGTTGATGGCATTCGCTAAATCTTCGGGCGCCAATTTTTCTAAAGCTTGAATGGTTAATTCCATTTATATCATTTTTTCAATGACCCCTAAGCTAAATAAGGCATAATCATATTTCACGGGATCTTTGTTGTCTAAAGTTCTGCAATAATCGGTTAATTCCAATGCGGCCTGCCAATCAGTTTGAGGCCTAGTTAAAATACCTAAGGTTCTTGCTATTCTGGCTACATGAACATCTATTGGAATAATTAATTGACTGGGCTTGATGGCATTCCAAATACCAAAGTCAACGCCGGCTTGGTCTTTTCTCACCATCCATCTTAAAAACATATTCAATCTCTTACAAGTGGAGCCTGCAGCTGGACTGGAGATATGTTTTTTTGTTCTTTGCGGAGCATCTTCCAAGCTCATAAAGTATTGCTGAAAATGTTTTAATGCATCAGTAATATTATTGATCTTTTTCCCATCAGTATGATGAACGAAAAAGGCAGACTCCAAACTTTCATTGTGTTGATAATGTGCTTTTAAAAATGCAATGCAATATAAAAGGTCTGTATCGTTAAATGTTCGATGCTTGAATCCAAATAATTTCTTTAAATCCTTGGGTTGATGGTTTAGGCAAAATGCATGTGGTGCATGATCCATTTTTTGAATTAGCTCTGTCGCTTTATTGATAATAGTAGTTCTATTTCCCCAGGCAAAGATAGCAGCAAAAAAAGCAGCAATCTCTATGTCTTGCTGCTTTTGAAATAAATGTGGTATACAAATGGGATCCTTGGCAATAAAGCTTACTTGATTGTATTGCTTTACTTTTTGATCTAGTATTTTTTTAATTGCTTCACTCATTATCCTATGGCTTGTGCCAAATCTTCTATGATATCTTCTGCATCTTCAATGCCTACACTTAATCTTATTAATCCATCACTTAATCCATTCGCAATTCTCCTTTCTCTAGGAATACTTGCATGAGTCATGCTGGCTGGATGATTGATTAAAGATTCTACTCCGCCTAAACTTTCTGCCAATGAAAATATTTTTGTAGAGGAAAGCACTTTAGTAGCTGCTTCAACACTATCGTCTTTTAATGTAAAACTAATCATGCCTCCAAATCCTCTCATTTGTTTTTTGGCTATAGCATGATTGGGATGATCTTCAAATCCACACCAATATACTTTTTGTACTTTAGGATGCTGTCTTAAATAGTGGGCTACTTTAACACCATTCTCACAATGTCTTTGCATTCTTACATGCAATGTTTTGATCCCTCTTAATACCAAGAAACAATCCTGTGGTCCTGGTACAGCCCCTGTACTTTTTTGAATAAAATATAATTGATCTCTTAGGCCTTCATCATTCATCATCAGTGCACCTTGTATTACATCGCTATGACCACCTAGGTATTTGGTAGCAGAATGCATTACAATATTAGCGCCTTGATCCAATGGGTTTTGCAAATAGGGCGAAGCAAATGTATTATCTACACAAACTATACAGTTATGCTTTTTACCAATGGCAGCCACTGCTTCAATATCTGTGATATTCATTAATGGATTCGTGGGCGTCTCAATCCAAATAAGTTTTGTTTTTGGGGTAATTGCATTTGCTACATTTTCTGCATTTGCAGTATCAACATAATTAAATACAATACCCATCTTTTCATATACTTTGGAGAACAATCTATAAGTACCTCCATACATATCATGCGCTGCAACCACTTCGTCTCCAGGCACCAATAAACGCATTACTGCATCTGTTGCTGCTACACCACTACTAAAAGCTAATCCGAATTTGGCGTTTTCAATTACTGCAAATGCTTCTTCTAAGGCAAATCTGGTTGGATTTTGTGATCTAGCATATTCGTATCCTTTGTGAACACCTGGCGATGCTTGCACAAAAGTAGAAGTTTGGTATATAGGAGTCATAATCGCACCAGTACTTGGATCTGGATGCGCGCCTGCATGAATGTATTTGGTACCTAAATTTTTTGAACTGCTCATGTTATGCTTAAATATATTTATTGAATGGTGTTGCCTCTTTTATACATACGGTAAGAAAATATAGTGGGAACTATCACCATTATAATAGTTGCGGTCATAAAACAAATAAATGCCCATTTTCCTTCCAAAATAAAAGCACTTATTGCTTGAAATATACCTCCGTATAACCACCATTTTCCTGCTACTTTGTGTGTTTCATTCCAATTGTCTACATTCTCTAAGGTCCATGGTAATTTGAATCCTGCAAAATAGTTCTGATGTAATTTGGGCATCATCCATCCAATAAATGCTAAAAATAATCCAATGGCTGGTAATATTAATTTGGTAACATTTATGCTTGGACTATTCGCGGAAATAGTAATAATCAAACTTAATAAACTTAAAAATGCCACTATAAGTAAAGCAAATTTTTTGAACATCCCATCATCTTCCTTTACTCTTTTAGGATCAAAATTTTTGATATTGGATAACAAGAAAAAAGTAAATAAGCTTACTGCAGCTAAAATGCCTGGGCCTAAGAAAATACTGTCTCTGCCTCCAAACCCATCCGCTTCACCTTTGTAGTTAAAATGTGTAGGGATGGTTTCAGGTAAACTAGGATAAATATATGCAGCATATCCAAATGGAATGGCAATTAAGATTAAGGCAATTACTAGGTTGGGAGTAGACATTTTCATAATCTATTGGTTTTGTAGGTCTTCTGTATTGTTACACAAGTTACTATTTATGGCTAAAAAAAATTACTTTTGCATCAAATCTGAAAAAATGAGCAAGGGACCAGTTTCGCAATTTATTGAGCACCATTATAGACATTTTAATGCTGCCGCTTTAGTAGACGCTGCTAAAGGATATGAAACCCATTTATTAGAGGGTGGTAAAATGTTAGTGAGTTTGGCTGGTGCGATGAGTACTGCCGAATTAGGTATTAGCTTGGCTGAAATGATTCGTCAAGACAAAATTGCTATTATTAGCTGTACAGGTGCTAATTTGGAAGAAGATGTGATGAACTTGGTAGCACATAGCCATTATAAGCGTGTACCTAATTATCGTGATTTGACTCCTCAAGATGAGTGGGATTTATTAGAGAATCATTATAACCGTGTAACGGATACTTGTATTCCTGAAGAAGAAGCGTTTAGAAGATTACAAAAGCACTTAGTGAAAGTATGGAAAGATGCTGAAGCTGCAGGTGAAAGATATTTCCCTCACGAGTTTTTATACAAAGTAGTATTAAGTGGAGATTTAGAACAATACTATGAAATTGATCCAAAAAATAGCTGGATCGTAGCAGCCGCTAAAAAGAATATTCCAATTATCGTTCCAGGATGGGAAGATAGTACTACTGGTAATATTTTTGCTAGCTATGTAATCAAAAATGAATTGAAAGCATCTACCGTTAAAAACGGTATTGAATACATGGTGATGTTAACAGAGTGGTATAGAGCAAACAGTGGCGGCAAGGGTGTTGGTTTCTTCCAAGTAGGTGGAGGTATCGCAGGAGATTTCCCTATCTGCGTTGTACCAATGATGTACCAAGATTTAGAATGGCATGATGTTCCATTCTGGAGTTATTTCTGTCAAGTAAGTGATAGTACTACTTCTTATGGATCTTATTCTGGTGCTGTTCCAAATGAAAAAATTACCTGGGGTAAATTAGATATACATACGCCAAAGTTCATCGTAGAGAGTGATGCTACTATCGTAGTTCCATTGATCTTTGCTTATATTCTTGGTCAGTAATCCGATTACTATAGCTTTAGAAAAAATACCTCATCCTCGCGGGTTTCCCGCCTATATAATAAAGAAGCCCTTAAATTACTTAAGGGCTTCTTTATTATTATTCATCAGACGCTCTCGCGTCTTCTCCCCACCATAAACGAGGGTGGCGATTTAATTTTAGTTTAATTAAGCTTTAGAAAGAAATACTATTCCGAGCGAACGTTTGAGCTTGCGATCGAGAGCAAGGAATACGTATTTTTTCAAAAGCGTCATTATTTGAGTTATCTCGTTGGCATGTTTAATTTAAGGTCTCTCTTTAACATATCATCTCTATTAGCCATTTCTGCTGCAGTGTAATAAATCATCATTACTCTTTTTTGCATTAATTCGAAATTGATTTTTTCGATTGTATCTGTTGGCTTATGATAATCTGCTAATAACATACCATCATAGAAGAACAATACAGGCACTCCTTTTTTAGCAAAGTTGTAATGGTCGCTTCTATAATAAATCATGTTTTTATCTGCTGGATCATCGTATTTATAATCCAAAGTCAAATTGCTTGATTCTTTATTAGCCGCTTCATTGATTACAGGTAAATCTGTACTTAATTTATCATGTCCAATTACATAAACGTAGTTTAATGAATCAGCTGTTTGTCTTTCTGTATCTACTCTTCCTACCATGTCAATATTTAAATCTGCAGTGGTGTTAGCTAAAGGAAATAATGGATGCTCTGAATAGTAATCAGATCCCCATAAGCCTTTCTCTTCTCCACTTACAATTACAAATACCACATTTCTTCTTGGTCCTTTTCCTTTTTTTGCTGCTTGTGCAAATGTTTCTGCCATTTGCATTACGCTTACTGTTCCAGAACCATCATCATCCGCACCATACCAAATTACATCTCCTTTTTTTCCTAAATGATCATAGTGAGCTGATACCACTAAGTATTCGTCTTTTTTATCTGTACCAGGAACAAATCCTACTACATTGCTACTTTCTAAATTTTCTGTCACCTTCGTTGCTACTAAATTTACTTGAGTGGCAAAGCTACCTTTAGTATAGTTGCTTGTTCCAAGTATTGCATTCGCTAAATCTTTTGAAATACTCAACATGGCAAAACCTTTAGCAGTATTTGCTTTGGTATACATATTACCTTTTGTCGGAGTAGCTGATTTCTTTGGAAAGTCAGCGCTAATCACACATAGACCAGCTGCACCTTTTGCCATAGCATTTCTCATCTTAGCCATTGGAGAAGCAGGGTTTGCATTGAAAGCTCTATTACCACCTTGACCCATTGTAGGAGTGCCAGCAGCAGAACCTTCTGATACAATTACTAATTTTCCTTGTACATCCAAGTTCTCGTAATCGTTGATGCCATTTGCTGCATCAATGATTCCGTAACCTGCATATACTACATTGGTATAATTGAAATTACCAGAACCAATAGTTTGTAATGAGAAAGAATAATCTTTATCCCACTCAAATGCTTTACCATTTACCGTTAAGCTTTTTTCTGTTAAAGCATCTTGGTAAACTGGATAAATTTGCTGATAGCTTGCGCCATTACCTGGTTGTAACCCCCATTTTTTAAACTGAGATTCAATATAGGCTGCAGCTTTTTTTTGACCTGGAGTAGCTGTTTCACGGCCTTCCATTTCTGCGCTAGCAATTAAACTTAATTTTTCTTTTAATCCTTCTTGTGTAATGTACTTACCGAATTTTTTTAAGTCTTCTGCTTTTTGAGCAAAAGTAGTTGTGCTAATAAAAGCAATTAAAATCCAAATCCCTTTTTTCATAGTTGATTTTTTAATTAACAAGCAATTTTGTTGACTCTATTTTGATGTCTACCACCTTCATAATTTGTTTCCATAAATACGGTAATCATTTCTTTTGCTTTTTCAATGCTTACATATCTCGCTGGAATACATATCATATTGGCATCATTGTGTAAACGCGTTAACTCTGCAATTTCTTTTTCCCAACATAAACCAGCACGAATACCTGCATGTTTATTGGCTGTCATCGCCACTCCATTAGCACTTCCGCAAAATAAAATTCCAAAAGCTGCTTCTCCTGTTTCTACACTACTCGCTGTAGGATGCGCAAAATCTGGAT
>JACCDY010280481.1_pt1 | contig 12879 bp, 11 predicted proteins | sample 7446391 | NCBI WGS metagenome assembly JACCDY01 (sample SAMN15323451, study PRJNA562643) | freshwater metagenome | isolation source: river surface water | place: USA:Blue River Watershed | collected 2017-08-18 | reverse complement strand
CTGTTGTAGTGATGAGATCGTTGGCGGCAAGTTCACGCCATGAATTTCCTAGACCTGCTGCTTTTGCAACCCATAAAATAACTTGTAAATCACGCAGTCCACCCGGACTTTCTTTGCAATTTGGTTCTAAGCTATACGGCGTGTTTTCATACTTCACATGACGCTGTCTCAATTCCAGTGTTTTATCTTGAAAGAAAGCGCGTGCATCCATCGCTTTTTGATAGTGCTGCTGCAGTGAAGTAAAAAGTGCGCGGTTACCTGTGATAAGACGTGCTTCGAGCAGACTAGTTTGTACAGTAATGTCAGCTGCTGATTCAGTAAGACATTCTTCTACTGTCCGTATGCTGTGTCCGATTTCTAATCCTAAGTCCCAAAATAATTGGACTAGTTTTTCTAGTTTAGATTGCAATTCTGTATCCGCTGCTTGATCTAATAAGATCAACAAATCAATATCAGAATGCGGAAATAACTCACCACGACCGTAACCACCGACTGCGACTAAGCATGTACTGGCTGGCAAATGAAAAGCTTTCCATGCTGCTGTCATGACTTGATCAGCATTTTGACGCATGCGTGTGAGCAGACGCTCGGGCTTAGGATGCAGACGAAATTCCGCAACGATCTGCGCGCGACCGTGCTTAAGCTGCTCCCGCAGTGAACGGGCTAGGGATGCCTGATCAGGCAACGCTTGCCGGGGCGCCGGCATGATGCTCCGCAATGATTGCAGGTGGAGGAGGTGAACCTGCTGAAACTGTCAGGACCTCATATCCTGTTTCAGTCACCAGCACGGTGTGTTCCCATTGGGCGGAGAGACTACGATCTTTGGTTTTAATGGTCCAACCATCACCCATTTCACGAATTTCGCGTCGACCCGCATTGATCATGGGTTCAACAGTAAAAATCATACCGGCGACTAGTTTTTCTAGTGTGCCTGGACGACCATAATGCAAAACCTGTGGCTCTTCATGAAAGACCTTGCCTATGCCATGACCACAAAATTCTCGCACTATGCTGTAGCCTGCTTTTTCAGCATGTTGTTGAATGGCATAGCCAAGATCACCTAGATGTGCACCGGGCTTAATTTTAGAAATGCCTATCCACATAGATTCGAATGTGATGTCACCCAAGCGTTTGGCGAGTATGGATGGCTCACCTACATAAAACATGCGACTGGTGTCGCCGTGATAACCATTTTTGATCACGGTAATATCAATATTGATAACGTCACCATTTTTTAAAACCTTGTCACCTGGTATGCCGTGGCACACTACGTCATTCACTGAAGTACAGATGGCTTTAGGATAGGGCGTATAACCAGGAGGGCAATAATTTAGCGGTGCTGGAATTGATTGCTGCACATTCACCATGTATTCATGGCACAGGCGATCAAGTTCGTCAGTGGTAACCCCTTGTTTTACATGAGGTTCTATGAAATCAAGCACTTCGGCTGCGAGCCTACCTGCTAAACGCATGCCTACTATGTCTTCTTCGGTCTTAATGGAAATTTGGCCCATATCGTCTTGCTCGCACCATTTTGAATGGTGAATCTTAGGTTGAAGATGAAATTATAGTCGAGGCATAGACATAGCGCTCTAGGAATACTGAATGGGTTTGGAGAAAAGACGTTTATCAGTTAAAATCTATGGTTAGCTTGAAAGCAGAATTAAACACTGCTCTTTTGCTAATTTGTAAACAGTAGTCTTAGATTTCATCTAAGCGTTTTTTGTAAATTTCGAATCTGTTCCAACAAGGGTGCTTAAGTCAGCGATATGACTTTGGTCACTGGGCGGATTCTAGACTTAACCCTGGAGAAAACACTATGTCAGTCACCATGCGTGAAATGCTGGAAGCCGGTGTGCATTTTGGCCACCAAACTCGCTTCTGGAATCCTAAGATGGCCCCTTTTATCTTCGGCCATCGCAATAAAATTCATATCGTCAACCTGGAAAAAACCTTGGGCATGTACCAGGAGGCGATGAAATACATTCGTCAATTATCTGCAAATCGCGGCACCATTTTAATGGTGGGCACCAAGCGTCAAGCACGTGACATCATCGCTGCTGAAGCTAAGCGTGCAGGCGTACCTTATGTAGATCAACGTTGGTTGGGCGGTATGCTGACCAACTTCAAAACCATTAAGACTTCTATCAAGCGTTTGAAAGAAATGGAAGTTTCGGTTGCTGAAGGTTCAGTAGAAAAACTGTCGAAAAAAGAAGCGCTGATGTTTAGCCGTGAACTCGACAAACTGCAAAAAGCAATTGGCGGTATTAAAGACATGGGCGGCGTTCCTGATGCGATTTTCGTAATCGACGTCGGCTTCCATAAAGGCGCAATTTCTGAAGCAGTTAAACTGGGTATTCCAGTGATTGGTGTAGTGGATACCAACCATTCACCAGATGGCGTGAACTATGTGATCCCAGGTAATGATGACTCATCAAAAGCGATTACCTTGTACGCACGTGGTGTGGCTGATGCCATCCTCGAAGGTCGTGCTAATTCAGTAAAAGACATCGTGGAATCAGCAAAAGCAGGCGCTGATGAATTCGTAGAAGTAAACGACGAGGCTTAATGTCTGCATAGTAGGCCAGTCTCGCTAGCTTAAGCGAGACGGAAAAATTGGGGCAACAGCAGTTAGCCCCTTTTTTTCGAGTGCTTGAATTGAAGTGATTATGAACATGAAGAGAATGCCAAAAGGCATCTCGCAATTAGGAGAAAGAAAATGGCGGCAATTACGGCGGCAATGGTAGGTGAACTTCGCGCCAAGACAGACGCTCCCATGATGGAGTGCAAAAAGGCTTTAACAGAAGCTGATGGTGATATGGATCGTGCAGAAGAAATTCTGCGTGTAAAACTGGGTAGCAAAGCATCTAAAGCAGCATCACGTATTGCAGCTGAAGGTGTCGTTGCTTCGCATATCAAAGGATCAGTTGGTGCTTTAGTTGAAGTTAATTGCGAAACTGACTTTGTAACTAAAAACGATGATTTCTTAAAATTGGCAGCCGATGTTGCACGTCTGGTTGCTGAACATAACCCTGCGGATTTGGCTGCATTAGCTGCCTTGCCATTGGATGGCAAAACTGTGGAAGAGCAGCGTACAACCTTAGTTGGTCGTATAGGTGAGAACATGTCTATACGTCGTTTCCAACGTTTTGAAACTGCTTCTAAACTGACTTCCTATTTGCACGGTACGCGTATCGGTGTAATGGTAGAGTTTGATGCAGCAGACGAGCAAGTTGGTAAAGACGTTGCTATGCACATTGCTGCAATGAAGCCAGTTGCACTCTCATCTGAGCAAGTGCCGGCTGAGTTAATTGAAAAAGAGCGTTCAGTTGCACGTTTAAAAGCGGAAGAATCTGGTAAGCCTGCAGATATCGCTGAAAAAATGGTAGAAGGCTCGGTACAAAAATTCTTGAAAGAGGTTTCACTCTTTAATCAAGTATTTGTGAAGAACGATAAGCAAACAGTAGAACAAATGCTCAAAGCAAGTAATGCTTCTATCAAAGCGTTCACGATGTATGTTGTTGGTGAAGGTATTGAAAAGAAACAAGATGACTTTGCAGCAGAGGTGGCAGCGCAAGTAGCTGCAGCCAAACAAGGATAAGCATCAGTAATGATTAAACGGGCCGAGAGGCCCGTTTTTTTGGGCGCCCATTGCGGCAAACCCTGAGTACAGAAGAATCAACCGTTAGAATAGCGGTGGTTATTGTGATGAAATATAAATTGAAATTGAAATCATCCTTGGAGCCAGGCCTATGACTACACCCGCTTATAAGCGCGTATTACTGAAACTCTCTGGTGAAGCCCTAATGGGTGACGATCCTTATGGTATTAACCGCTCCACCATAGAACGTATGGTGGCCGATGTATCTGATGTTGCTAAGCTTGGTGTAGAGATAGCGATAGTTATCGGCGGTGGGAATATTTTTCGTGGTGTAGCACCCGGTGCGCAAGGCATGGATAGAGCAACTGCCGACTATATGGGCATGCTAGCAACGGTAATGAATTCCTTGGCTTTAGCGGATGCTATGCGTCAAGCAGGTATGGTAGCTAGGGTGATGTCGGCGATTGGTATTGAACAAGTGGTCGAACCATACGTGCGCCCTAAAGCGTTGCAGTATATGGAAGAAGGCAAGATCGTTATCTTTGCAGCAGGTACAGGTAATCCATTTTTTACTACGGATACTGCAGCTGCATTGCGTGGTGCAGAGATTGGCGCTGAAGTCGTATTAAAAGCAACGAAGGTAGATGGTGTGTATAGCGCTGATCCGAAAAAAGATCCTAAAGCGACACGTTATTCAGCAATTACCTTTGATGAAGCGATTGCGAAACATTTGCAAGTGATGGATGCCACTGCTTTTGCTTTATGTCGCGATCAGAAATTACCTATTAAAGTATTTTCCATCATTAAATCCGGTGCATTGCAGCGCGTAGTGATGGGTGAAGATGAAGGCACATTAGTGCATGTATAAATTTAGCAGAGTCATTTATCTCTGCTCTTGTTGGTGTGAATTTTATTCGATTTATTGTAGGAGGAAAGCAGCATGACTATTGCTGATATCAAGAAAAACACAGATCAAAAAATGCATAAGTCGATAGAGACTTTGAAATCCAATCTGGCTAAAGTGCGTACTGGTCGTGCGCATGCTGGTATGTTGGATCATGTTGTAGTGGATTACTACGGCACGCCTACACCAATTAGTGGCGTGGCTAACATCACCTTATTGGATGCACGTACTTTAGGTGTTCAGCCATGGGAGAAAAAATTACTTAGCACCATAGAAAAAGCGATACGTGAATCTGATCTTGGTTTGAATCCATCTGCGCAGGGTGATTTAATACGCGTACCAACACCTGCATTAACAGAAGAACGTCGTAAAGAAATGGTTAAGCTAGTTAAAGTTGAAGCAGAAGATGCCAAGATCGCTATTCGCAATGTGCGTCGTGATGCGAATGAAGGTTTGAAAAAATTATTGAAAGATAAAACAGTCTCTGAAGATGATGAGCGTCGTGCTCAAGATGAAGTACAAAAGTTAACAGATAAATTTGTTGCTGAAATAGATAAGTTGGTCCAAGAAAAAGAAAAAGAAGTGATGACGGTATAGCGCCTAAACGAGTTCGACTGCGCTTTTTTTAAGTTTCATTGTTTTATCTTTTAACCACTTTGCGCTTACTATGGAATTAACCAGTTCAACGCAAGAAATACCTGATGCGCCATTAGTGCCTCGACATATTGCCATCATCATGGATGGTAATGGTCGTTGGGCTACTTCGCGCTATCTGCCCAGAGTGACAGGGCATGTAAAAGGTGTGGAAGCAGTACGTGGGGTGGTGCAAGCAAGTGCTGAGCGGGGTGTGAAATTTCTTACGCTGTTTGCATTTAGCTCAGAAAATTGGCGTCGTCCTGCAGAAGAAGTGACCATGCTCATGCGTTTATTTGTGAATGCATTAGAGCGCGAGGTAAAACGTATGCATGCCAATAACATACGTTTAAAAGTTGTAGGAGATTTATCGCGCTTCGATAGTCATTTGCAAAAAATGATAGAAGAAGCAGAAGCGCATACAGCAGCGAATACGGGTTTGACTTTAACTATTTGTGCTAATTACGGCGGCCGCTGGGATGTGATGCAAGCCACAAAAAAAATGGTCGCAGCTATGCCGAATGTGACCGACTTTACTGAAGAAGATCTTGCTCGTCATTTAGTGATGGCTTACGCACCAGAACCTGACCTTTTCATTCGTACTGGTGGTGAACAACGTATTTCAAATTTTCTGTTGTGGCAGTTAGCCTACGCAGAGCTGTACTTCACTGATACCTATTGGCCTGATTTTGATGCAGCGTCATTAGATGCAGCAATCCTCTCTTATCAACAGCGCGAGCGTCGCTTTGGTCGGACTAGTGCACAAGTGCAGGAAATCAGGAAAGCTTCCTAATGCTAGGACAACGAATCATTACTGCTATCGTGTTGTTAGTCTTGCTAACAGCTGTTTTGCTTTCTGGTTCTGACTTGATTGTGAAAATCACCCTTGCCATGTTTTTTGCTGCAGCAGTTTGGGAAAGCCTGCGACTATTTTCAATTCAGCGTGCCTTACCACTCTCTTTGATCGCTGTGCCAGTTTTATTCTGGGCACTAACAACACAAACACCGGTTGATATTTTTAATCTCGCAATGATTTGCGTATTGATTTGGGCTATGCGTTTTTTCCCAGCGTTGAAATTCGGATTGCCCACAACAGACGGTGCGCGAGGAAATTTATTTACGCTAGTTTTTTTATTAACACTGCTAGGTTGTTTTATCTCACTCTATGCGCTGTATCAGCGGTCAGTAATTTTTTTAATTTCAGCGATGGCAATCGTTTGGATAGCAGACATAGGTGCTTATTTTGTAGGTCGCGCTATCGGTAAACGCAAACTTGCACCCACTATCTCACCCGGCAAAAGTTGGGAAGGTGCGATTGGTGGTTGGCTGGCAGTGATGCTATGTGGTGCTGCCACAGTTTTTATACCTGCATGTGCAGAATGTTTTACTGCGCAATTACAGCAGAATGGTGGTTGGTTGCTGTGGATGTTATGTATGACATTGTTAGTCGCGGCGAGCATCATAGGCGATTTATTTGAATCACTATTAAAACGTAGAGCTGGTGTGAAAGATAGTAGTCGATTGTTGCCAGGACATGGCGGTGTATTAGATCGTATAGATGCGCTGATTCCTGCAATGCCGCTGGTCGTAATGATGAGTGTTGGACTATAAAAATAAACAAGCTATAGCATGCAAAATCACTCACCTCAATCCATCACAATATTAGGTTCAACGGGTTCGATTGGTGTCTCCACACTAGATGTCGTAGCGCGTCATCCAGAGCGTTATGCTGTGTATGCGTTAACTGCGCATAGTAAGGTTGATGCATTAGCAGAGCAGTGTGCTCGATTCCATCCGCAGGTGGCAGTAGTCGGTTCGGCAGAGGCAGCCGCTGCACTCACTGTGCTGTTAAAAAAAGCAGGCTTAAAAACGGAAGTAAGCTACGGCCCTGCAGCATTATGTGATGTAGCTTCTGCAGCAGGGTGTGATGTTGTGATGGCTGCCATTGTGGGTGCAGCTGGATTGCCTTCTGCTTTAGCAGCAGCCAAAGCAGGTAAGAAAATTTTATTGGCGAATAAAGAAGCATTGGTGATGTCAGGCCAAATTTTCATGGATGCCATACATGAAAGCAGTGCTACCTTATTGCCTATTGATAGTGAACATAACGCTATCTTTCAATGCTTGCCCTTAGATTATGCGCGTGTACCCGATAGTCATGGCATACATAAAATATTACTCACTGCTTCTGGCGGTCCTTTCTTGCGTCGCGCTGTAGAGTCATTAGCTGATGTCACGCCTGAAGAAGCAGTGGCGCATCCGAATTGGAGCATGGGTAGAAAAATATCGGTCGATTCTGCAACGATGATGAATAAAGGTTTAGAAGTCATCGAAGCACATTGGTTGTTTGGTGCAGCAGCAGATCAAATCGAAGTGGTAATTCATCCGCAAAGTGTGATTCATTCTATGGTGTCCTATGCGGATGGCTCTGTGTTAGCACAGCTAGGCAATCCTGATATGCGTACACCGATTGCCCATGCATTGGCATATCCAGAACGTATAGCATCTGGAGTGGAGCCTATCGATTTAGCAAAAATCGCAGAGCTGCATTTTCTGCGTCCAGATTTTCAACAGTTCCCTTGTTTAAAGCTGGCATTTGATGCGCTACGTGTGGGTGGTAGTGCAGCTGCTTTACTGAATGCAGCAAATGAAATTGCTGTGGAAGCTTTTCTGGATAGGAAAATTGGTTTTAGAAAAATTAATGAACTGATTGCGACAGTGATGGAAAAAATACCATCCACAGTCGTACTTGATCTTGATGCATTGTTAGAACAAGATCAGCGTGCGCGTGATCTCGCGCGCTCACTGATTACATCCTAAAGACAATTTAGAAAATCTGCATGAACTTTATACAAACCTTATTAGCTTTTGCAGTTGTTTTAGGCGTGCTCGTGATTGTGCATGAGCTAGGACATTATTTAGTTGCGCGTTGGTGTGGTGTCAAAGTCTTGCGTTTTTCTGTCGGTATGGGGCCAGTCATTTGGTCGCGACGTTTTGGTCAAGATCAAACAGAATGGGCAGTATCAGCGTTGCCGCTAGGCGGTTACGTAAAAATGCTCGATGCACGTGAAGATGATGTGGGTGAATTAACTGCACAAGATTTGCAGCGTGAATTCACAAATCAAACTGTGATGAAACGTATTGCGATTGTAATAGCTGGCCCTGTCGCTAATTTTTTATTGGCGATTTTAATTTGCGCAGGCTTGTACTTATATGGCGTACCTGAAATCGTTGCGCGTGTCACAGTAAAACCAAACTCATGGGCAGCAACTGCAGGTTTAAAATCTGGTGACTTAATTACAGCGGTTAACACAACTGAATTAAAAACTTGGTCAGATTTACGTTGGGAGTTGATGCAAGCGGTAATGGATAAGCGTCCTGCGCAATTAGCAATTTTGCGTCCCACTGCTGCAGGTAATCAGGAAATTCTACAACTCACTCTGCCTACTACTGAGATGGCGACTGCTGATCTCGATGAGCATTTAATGGATAAGCTAGGTTTAGACACTGCCAAACCTAAAGCGAAATTTAGTCAAATTATGCCCGATGGACCGGCAGCAAAAGCGGGTTTACAAGCGGGCGATGAGATAGTCAACATTAACGGTGTGGCAGTCGAGAATGGCATAGAAATGGTGACACGCCTGCAAAATTCTGCAGGACAGACGCTGACCATGGATGGCATTCGAGCAGGACAAGCATTCAGCGTGCAAATTAAGCCAGAAGCTGAGCGTGTTGGTGAGCGTACTGTGGGGCGCATACGTGCTCAGATTGATACCTCGTCTGAACTCATCACCGTGAGCGAAAATCTTCCAGTTGCGATTGCAAAAGGGATAGGTAAAACATGGGACACCAGTGCCATGACTTTATCTATGCTTGGCAAGATGATAATGGGTGAGGCTTCGTTAAAGAACATTACCGGTCCCATTACGATTGCTGATTATGCAGGGCAGACAGCCCGCTCTGGTGCGATTAGTTTTTTATCCTTTATGGCTTTTATCAGTATTAGCCTAGGAGTCATGAATCTCTTGCCAATTCCAGTGCTAGATGGGGGGCATTTGTTGTATTATTCGCTAGAACTTTTGACTGGTCGTCCAGTATCGCAGAGGGTGAGTGACATTGCCCAGCGTGCCGGAGTGGGCATATTAATGGTCTTGATGGCGGTGGCAATTTTTAATGACATCGCTAGATTGGTTTCTTGACTGTTTTATTTTCGCTAACATGGCCTAGCGTATCAATCTTGTAGTGCTTAACACTCTTTTGCTGATGAAATTTGAATCCAAGCGCAACGCGTCGCCGTTTTTCTCCCGCCGATTAATCGCTATTGCTGCCTTTGCTTTTTGTACAGGACAAGCATTTGCTGTTGATCCATTTACGATTAAAGATATACGCGTTGAAGGTATACAGCGTACCGAAGCCGGTACCGTATTTGGCTATTTGCCAGTGCGTGTAGGCGATGTCTTTAATGATGATAAAGCAGCCGCATCAATCAAAGCGCTATATGCCACAGGTTTTTTCAAAGATGTGCGTATCGAGATTGATGGCGATGTCTTGGTCGTCATGGTGGAAGAAAGACCTGCTATCGCATCGGTTGAATTTACGGGCACCAAAGAATTTGATAAAGCGCAGTTAACGAAATCTTTAAAAGAAATCGGTCTGGGTGAATCACGCATTTTAGACAAAGCTTTAGTTGACCGCGCTGAACAAGAATTAAAACGTCAATACTTAGCGCGTGGTTTATATGGTGTACAAGTCACAACGACTGTCACTCCTATAGAGCGTAATCGTGTCAATGTCACCTTTGCAGTTGATGAAGGTGATATCGCTAAGATCAAACAAATTAACATCATCGGTAATAAAGTTTTCCCTGAAAGCGACTTGCTCGGTCAGTTGAAGTTATCAACTTCAGGTTGGTTTACTTGGTATAGCAAGGCTGATCAATATTCCAAACAAAAACTTGCAGGCGACATAGAAGCACTGCGTTCATTTTATTTGAACCGTGGTTACCTCGAGATGCAAATTGATTCCACACAGGTTTCAATTACACCTGACAAAAAAGATATTTTCATCACGATTAATATTAGTGAAGGTCAGAAATTTACGATTGCTGATATCAAACTCGAAGGTGAAATGCTAGGTCGCGAATCAGAACTGGCAAGTCTCGTGCAATTGAAAAAAGGCGATGCTTACTCTGGTGAGAAAATGACTCAGAGCACTAAGAAAATTTCTGAGCGTATGGGTGTTTTTGGTTATGCCTTCGCAAATGTAAATGCGGCGCCAGAAATTAATCGTGAAAAAAATGAAGTCAGCTTCACCATCTTTGTTGATCCAGGCAAGCGTGTTTATGTACGCCGTATTAATGTAGGTGGTAATGATCGTACACGTGATGAAGTTATTCGTCGTGAATTCAGACAATTTGAAAGTTCATGGTATGACGGCGACAAAATTAAACTTTCTAAAGAACGTTTAGGTCGTTTAGGCTTCTTTACTGATACAGCGATTGATACCGTTGATGTACCTGGTACCAATGATCAAGTGGATTTAAATGTGGGTGTGACTGAAAAACCAACCGGTAACATTATGTTGGGTGCTGGTTTTTCAAGTAGTGAGAGATTAACGCTGACTGGTTCTGTGAATCAGGCAAATGCATTTGGTACAGGTAATAACATCGGTATAAGTGTGAACACCAGTAAAGTGTTTCGTACCATTGCGATTTCACACACCAACCCGTATTTCACGGAAGATGGTGTGAGTCGTACTTATGAAGTGTTCTTGCGTACTGCACGTCCACCTTATTACTTGTTGAATACCACCGACTATAAAATTGAAACCAAAGGTGCGAACGTCAACTTTGGTGTGCCTGTTTCAGAATATGACCGTATCTTCTTTGGTGCAGGTATAGAAGATACGACTGTGGATACGAAGTCAAACAGTCCACAACGTTATATCGATTACGTTGACTCCTTTGGTACTGCAGGTGGTATTGGTACCGCACACACTACCTCATTCCCACTCACAGTTGCATGGCAGCGTGATAGACGTGATAGCGCCTTGATTCCGACTGAAGGTCGCTTTCAGCGTGCTAACTTTGAAGTTTCACCTGGCGGTACGGTGAGATATTACCGTTCTGGTTATCAAGATCAATACTTCTGGCCTGTGACCAAATCCATCACCTTGGCATTGAATGGTGAAGTGAATTACGGCGCCGGTATTGGTAATGATTACCCTATCTTTAAAAACTACTATGCAGGTGGTATAGGTTCGGTGCGTGGATATTTCGCTGGTTCGCTTTCTACTGCAGCTGCTCAATCGACGACGACAGGTTTATTTTTACCAATTGGTGGTCAAGCCCGTGTGTTGATGAATGCAGAATTGCAAATGCCTTTCCCTGGTACGGGTGTCGATCGTAGCTTGCGTTGGTTTGGCTTTTTCGATGCAGGTCAGGTTTATAACCCACAAGATGGCGACAGAATTAGTTTCCAAGACTTGCGCTACAGTGTAGGTTTAGGTATCAGTTGGATTTCACCAGTTGGCCCGCTTAAGTTGTCATTGGCGCGCCCTATGAATCCTGCTAGCTTTGATAGAACACAGGCCTTCCAGTTCCAACTGGGTACAGGCTTTTAATCGACAAATGGCATAATCATTATTTACGTTGCGGAGATTGAATTGAATTCTGTAATCAAAAAAGCAATTTGCATGAGCCTGACAGCGGCTTTATCCTTGGGCTTCATGTCGTCTGCCACAGCGCAGGAAACAAAAATAGGTTTTGTAAGCACCGAGCGCATTTTCCGTGAAGCTGCGCCTTCTAAAGCTGCAACTGCAAAGCTAGAACAAGAATTTTCTAAGCGTGAAAAAGAGTTGCAAGAATCTGCAGCACGTTTAAAAGCGGCAGCTGAACGTTTAGACAAAGAAGCGCCAGTCTTGTCCGATTCAGATCGCAACAAACGTCAGCGTGAATTAGCTGAAATGGATAAAGATTTTCAGCGTAAACAACGTGAATTTCGCGAAGACTTAAATCAACGTCGTAATGAAGAATTAGCCGTTGTATTAGAGCGCGCAAATAAAGTGATTAAGCAAATTGCTGAAGCAGAAAAATATGACATTATTTTTCAAGAAGCAGTGTATGCAAGTCCTCGCATTGATATCACTGAAAAAGTGATTAAGGCACTCAATAAATAAGCCGGAGTTAGCCGCCATGAGCACTCGACTCGGGCAAATAGTCGAAAGCTTGGGCGGACAGTTGATAGGCAGTCCGGATATTCTCGTCACTGGTATGGCTCCGCTGGAAACAGCGGGCTCTCAGCACATCACCTTTCTGTCCAATACAAAGTTGCGCGCACAAGCCGGCCTATGCGCGGCGGGTGCGCTCATACTTTCTGAGGCCGATCACGCTCTGGTATCCGCTACCTATCAGGGTGCTTGCATCGTCACTGCAAATCCTTATGCGTATTTCGCGCGAGCTGCGCAATTTTTTGTAAAGCTTCATGCGCCTGCACGCATACCTGGAGTGCATGCAACTGCCATCGTCCATCCAACAGCGCGCATTGCTGCAACCGCTGTTATTGCAGCGCATGTGATCATAGAAGCAGATGCAGACATTGGTGAGCATTGCGAGATAGGAGCGAGCTCTTTTATTGGTCGTGGTGCTCGACTGGGTGCTGGAACAGTACTTCATCCGCATGTAACATTTCTTGCAGACTGCCACATTGGTGAACGTGGTGTGATTCAATCAGGCGCTGTGATTGGT
>JACCDY010125512.1_pt1 | contig 12881 bp, 19 predicted proteins | sample 7446391 | NCBI WGS metagenome assembly JACCDY01 (sample SAMN15323451, study PRJNA562643) | freshwater metagenome | isolation source: river surface water | place: USA:Blue River Watershed | collected 2017-08-18 | reverse complement strand
TAAATAACTTAGGACAGTGGAGTTGGGTATTTGCTACTGCTTTCTTTTTGGGTTATTTGATATTTTAGTCTTTAAAATACCAATTACCTTCTTTATCTTTTGTAATGGAATTTATTAAACAAAGTTTTTCTTTACCATCGATAGTGACCTTTTGTGATTCAGATCTCGCCAAACTTTTAGGTAACCAATCCTGTTTTTTAGAGTTAATCCAAACTTCAACAGAATAGTCTATTGTAAGATAGCTTTCTACTTTTTCTGAGTAAACTGCATCTTCCATTAAAATATAAACTTCTTCCCACTCTGAGTAAACAATATCGTAATTGTTTTCGTAGTGATAAAAAGCATCTTCTGAGTCTACATAAACAGCATAATCTCTATGTATATAACTTTCTAAATCTACTGCCCAAACTGCATCTTCATCATCAAGATAGGTATCGTAATATTCAGAATAAACTGTTAAGTGAATATATCCACCGTCGGTTTTTTCTAATCTCCACCAATTTTTATTGTCTGAATAATCTGTGTTAGTACTTAGTATATTTTCTTCAGGGTTATAAAACTTTAAAGAATCCATATAAGGAAAATATTTATAATCAATATCTTTTACTTTTACTTCAAAATCTTTTTTTGTAGTTTCTCCGTAATATCGCCAACCTTTCTTTTTAGCAAAGTCTTTAAATAGTTGTATATCAGCATCCTGATTTGTATATTGTCTATCCATATAGGTTTCACCAGATGTAGTTGTCCAAAGTAAGGATCTACCACTTATTTTTCCTTCCTCTTTTCCTTTAAGTACTAACATTTTACATACTTCTGGGTTTAAAACATAAATATCAAAATAAGGCTGACAAGAACTATATTTCATACAAGAAGAAAACAATTGTCCTTTATTTTCTTGATAATTAGTTGATAAATAATACCTTCTAATGTCTTCTCCTTCAACTATTTCAAACTTTTCTTCAATGTTTTGAAGTCCTTTAAAAGCTGATTTATAATTATTGACAAACTTTTCTAATTGGTCTGGTTTAATAGTTATATCTTGTAGTGAAGCAACACGATTAGCAAATCTTCCAATTGATATTTGAGTTCTTTGTTTTTCCCATGCTTCGTGGTTTAAACTCGAACCAGTTACTCTCCAAACCTTTTCTATGTATTTTGATAAATCTTCAATTGGGGTTACTTTTTTTACTACTTCACCATCTTCTACATCTACTACAACTTTTTTATTGAAAAGTGTATCATTTTGTCTAAATCTATCTAGTCTATTTACTTGAATAAAAGACACCGTATCTTCTGTGTCACCTGAATCTATAAAGGTAATATCATCTTGAAAGTTTTTCCAATTCTCACTTTCTTTAATAAATATTGCGACTACATCTTTTTTTGAAGAAATGCTCTCAATTAAGTTTCTAAATCTGGTTGAGAAATAGAGTAAAGATTTACCACTTGAAAGAGACTCTAAAAATAGTTGATAGTCTAATATTTTTTTCATGTACTTATATATTAAAAACTTAAACTAATTTGATAGTATAAAAAAGAAAAGTTTTTTGTGAATTTTTTACAACCATTAGGATTTGTATTGTTTGGTTTGGGTATGTCAGATACCTGGGTTTATTATCAAAGAGGTGAAATACTTTTTAAAGCAACACAATCACTTAATGGTAAAATTTACATAATGGATTCATCAGATAGAATACTTATTTCCTCCAGAGAAGAAGATGAAATTATTAGTTACTTAACTCAAGCCCTCAGAAATTTAAAGATAGATAAATTACTATAAACTTTTTCTATAATTATTAAACGTGTCTTTAATGCCCAGTAGTTCAAATCCTAATGAATTATAAAGATTGTTAGCAACTGTATTATCAACTTCTGTATTAAGTTCGATATATTGACAACCATTCATTTGGCATTTTTGTATAGCACTTTCAACTAAAGTTTTGCCGTAACCTTTACCTCTGTGTGTTGGTAAAACTTCAACAGAATAGATAGAAGCACCTTCTTGACCGTAAACTAATAGAAGACTACCAACTTGGCTATTACCTTCAGTAATATAAACTAATTCTGTGTTTAGTGGTTGTGATTTAATTTCAACTGGTTTTGAGTTTAATATTTGAGAAAAACTTTTCATATATTTTCAATTTCTTTTATTTAATATATATAAATTATGAAATACATTAAATTATTCGAAAATTTCAATCTTAGAAAACCTAAGATGATTACTTCTGAAGAATATCGAGAAAAATTCGATAGATTCGGCACAGAACCATTTACACAAGATGAGTCTGATTTTTTCTTGAAACTTTACAAAGAGAATACACATTTCATATATGATATGTTTTTAGAGAATGACTTTGTGACTATTCAACTTTATCCAACTGGTGATTCTGATGATTTTGATGAAGTTTGTTTAACTAAACTAAAAGACAATTGGTTTTTAATAACCGAAAATCATTCGACTAAATTTGAATGTGATGAGTGGGATGAAGTATTAGGTTATTTGGGTTCACAAATACCTTTGAAATTCTAAACTTTTTCGTACTACTAAATATCATGACTCAAAATATAAAGTCATGGAATACTTACAAATCTTCAATAAAGCTCTCACAAAACTCAAATCTTTATATGACTTACCATCAACTGGATTCTTAACTGGTGGTTCATTAGCTAACTTAATTTGGGAAGAAGTTTCTGGTAATAGAGCAGAAATCAATGATATTGATATTTTTATCATTAGTGAAGTGGTTTCAAACTACGACCATGTTTGTAAGATAACAAGTTTCACAAATACTCAACATGAGAAAGTAATCTTTGAAGATTATCAAGGTTTGAATTATAGATATGATAGTAAAATTACTTACTTAATTGAAAAAGCAACAAATCGCGATATCTTCAATGAAATCTATTATTCATCTACAACAAAAGATCCACAAATAATAATCGATTCATTCGATATCAATTGTTGTCAAGTTGGATATGACCTTTACGAACAAAAATTTTATTGGACTGACCATTTTTTAGAGTTCTTGAAAACAGGTAAGTTAAAAATTACTGATTTAAGAACACCGGCTCATACTGCTATTAGATTAGCTAAAAAAATGACTCAATTGAATGTAACTTGTGACAAAGTTGAATTTGATATAATCAAATATGTTATAAAACACAAGCATATAATTGGAACATCAAGATTTAGATTTAAAGAAAAATACAAATTAGATTTTGAAAAATACAAATCAATTTTAGAAAATGATTTTATTTTAATTCAGGATAAAGAAACAGAAGAAAAGGTAGTAGAGAAGTATGGTGTTAGTGATTCTCTTTTCTATTTAGATGTAAATAATCTGGATAGTTTTCGTCCACACAATACAATCGGAATTTCCTTACCTAAAGAATATATGTTTTACATGAGAAACATCTTAGGAAAAAACAGGTTAGAGGAACTATGGGTAAGTCTTCATTTAATTATAGATACCAAACTTAAATTAGAAGACTACTTTGATTACTCTATTAAAGATTTGGAATTAAGTTTTTTGAAAAAGTTACTTCACGTTGCACCAAAGTGTATTCATCATTTAAGAGGGTATTCTTTATCTGAACAAGTCTCTTGGGTAAACCAGATAGTTGATAAATTTAAACACGATCCAATTATAGCTATTTCAGTGATTGAAGAAACTCCGATACAACATAGTTTGGATTTGCATGATGAAATGACGCTTCTACTTTTGGAACTAAGTGTTAGAAAGAAAATTGTTGATGAAAAAAATAGAAAAGTAGAATATATCTTTGGTGGTAAAAAAGAAGAAGAATCTAATTGGAAAAAAATACCGAATTTACCTTTTTAGGGTCGATAACTAAACCTTTTATTATCCAAAAAATTAAAATCTGATCTTACTGTTTTCAAACCATCAAATTTGTTTATAAAATTTATTAACTTATTTAGACTCAGTTCGTCAAATGCAAAGACTGTATCAGATGGATCATTATTGGAAAAATAAGATGTATATTGATAAATCTGAAATTTATTCGGTTTGGATATATGAAATCCAGATACAACTAAGTCACCGAAAGTTATCTCTACAGACATTTTAAAATTATCCAACCCTGGTTCTAATATAGCAACATCTAATTCCAAAGTATCTGGTATTCCTAAAACATCAAAATCTCTTTCATAGGTAATCTGATAAACTAAATTAGCCATAATATTACCTAATTTATATCTACATAACTGATTTGTGGGCTTTGAAGTTTTAGGATCTAATAAAAATCCATTTATGTCAGTAATATCACCTTTAATAACAACAAAACTATCTGGAACAAATTCTTTCCAATCTTGTTCATAGATAGATTTTCTGTATAACTCTTCAAAAAGTTTCAGATATTTCATTTCTAAGAAGGAAAGTTTAAAGTTACAGTTGAAGACGTTGAACCTGCTACATTCAAAGCAGTAACTGTGAAAGTATAAGTACCTGGGTTTAAATAACTTTGATCGTATGTAGTTAGATTAATCAAGTTTGAAGTCCAATTTCTATTTACATACTGTCCTTGTAATGGTAAACCATCTGATTGTAAAGTTTTTCCATTTTGTTCGGTTGAAGTGACTAAATATTGACTCACACCATTCAGAGCAGTCCAATTAAAGGTAGCTGTTCTTTTAAAGTTACCATTAAACGTAGAAAATGTTAAACCCAAAGTACCGCCTGGCGCTGAAAAACTATAAGTTCTACCTGACCAATTACTAGTGTAAAAGTTTGGTGAACCATTAGTCCAAGTTACTGTTTCCACACCAGCACTTGTAGAAACTTTTCTTATAGCAAAAACTTTTTCAGCATCACCAGCTGAAGCATCTATGCTATATCCATAATATACATTTGAGGCAGAGGCACTATCTTTTCTTGAGTAACCATTTACTAAATCTAAAGCCATAATAAATAAATTTAATTTTTGGTATATATTAAATTTTAAAAGTTATTAATGTAATCGATCATTCTTTCTACAACTCCATCCGACAAATCGTATAAGTAATCTAATGGTTCCATATTAGCTTGACTATAAGGTAAACCTTCGTTTACATAAACAGCCTCAACTAAATCATCTGGACAATGTATTCCTGAGAATCTACATTGATAAACAAGTGGTAAAACATTATTTCTAACATCCCAATTTTTATCACCTATATCTGGTGGATTATTATTATAATCATCAGCTCCATTATCACCATGTACAACAAATCCAGCCCACTTACCCTCTAAGTGGTTTTTTAGTAGATGTTTATATCGACCGGATAATTCAGCTCTGTTTGTTAGTTGTGAATTTTTGGTATTACCTTTACCAAATATTTCTACAGCTTGTTCTTTTGTTATTGTTAAATTAGCACAAACTAATCTATCAAACATAGCTTTTACTTGTGATGAAACTGCATACCAGTGAACAGGTGAAACCACAATAAACCCATCACAGTTTTCTAATCTGTCGTAGATATCTGCTTCATACATTAAGTCTGGTTGTGTGTCTGAGCCTTTTGAGTAACATGAGCAATAATAATGACAGTGCATGCCATTTGATGTTGATACACAACCTTTACAGGGTTGTACTCTAATGTCACCTATTCCTAAATCAACAACATCAAAGTTTACAAATGGTAACCATTTTTGAATTAAGTGTTGGACAATTTTTTCAGATTTTGATTTTTGGTTAGCGCAAGAATTAGCTTTTCTTGGAGAACCTTGAAATAGTAAAATTGTTGGTTTTTTATCTGTTATCTTTCTAATATTCATAAATGTATATATTATTAGTAGAAACTTAAATAATAAAAAATTTTTTTTAATATATAGATTTAAACTAGATTTTCAGGAATATGAAGTGGATTAAAAATAGAGATTCTTTTTTAAGTGAAGCTAAAATTGGTGATGTTTTATTACCGAAGCAAAAAGAAGCTGTAATTAGAAATTGGGGCGAACAATACTTAAACTTTGAAGAAATCGAACCAACAACAAATATCAAACAAGGAAAGTGGAAACTCTCAGAAGAAGATAAAATTAAGGCACTTTCAATATTTTTTAGTGCTAATTTAAATAAGGTTTATGAATTTTTTGGATCTCTACCAGAGCAATTTGTGAAAATTGTTCAGGAATCAATAGATTTTAATTTATTAAAAGATGATAAGTGGATTAAAATATTAAATAATTTTGATTTAAAAAAACCTACAATTAATCAAATTTCAGTTCTTTCAGAAAATATTTTCAGAAAAATATCTATTAGTGAAACAAAGGCTGAAGAAATTATGATTAGAGATGAAACTGGTAGACCAGTGATGGGTGAAGATAAAAAACCTCTAAAAAGAAAAAGGGAAGAAGGAGAAATTATATTTTCTAAAAATTTAGTTAATATTAATTCACTTGTAGAAGATTTTAATAACTTATATCCAGATAAAAAGGTTGATGAATATAAGTTTCGTTCTGGTGAAGTCTTAAAAGTAATTGATGCTTCTAAAAGTGATTTTGGTGGTGATAGCTACTTAGTAGAAGTTGATATTTATGGTAAAGATTTATTTTTAAGAATAGACCATAATCCAAAAGATATTTTAAACATGTCTGTTTCAAGATTCTATGGTTCTTGTCAGCATTTATATAGAGGTGGTTATAAAGACCAATTGATTGGTAATGTTTTCGACCCTAATTCGATTCCGGCTTTTTTAGTTTTTGATAGTCCAATCTTAGATAGAGATGGTGTATTAATTTCTGAACAGTTACCACTTTCTAGAATGATAATTAGAAATATTTTAGGATTTGATTCAAGTGAAAAACCAAAAATATTTTTTGATAGAGCTTATCCCGATAGAATGAAAGACTTCTTTGATGAAATGGTCGAAAAATATTCAGGTAATACACAAACAAGTACTGAAAGTGACACTTATATTTTTGCACCTGATATACCTTTGGAAATTAGAACTCCTTATATGGATAGACTTTCTGTTGAAGAAAAAAAATTCATTGGTATAAATAGTAGAGCTTTAACAATTTCACAAAACTCAGATTGGAGTGATGTTATAATATCACCAAAAGCTAAAATTGAAGAAATTACTATTGAAACTAATTTAATACCAGATAACTTCTTTAGTTTGAAATTAGATCCTAAGTGGATTAAACTCAAGTACATAAAAATAAAAGATTTGAAATTATTTGAAAACTTGAAATCGAGTCATTGGGGATTTGAAAAGTGTATTTTTAAAGGTGAGGTTTTAAATAGTGTTGCTCAGCAAAATCCAGATCTAAAATCACTACAATTCGTAAATTGTGAGATTACAAACTTAGATTTATCAATTTTTAAAAATTTAGAAGAACTACATCTAATCTATACTATCGATGATATTGAGCAGATGGAAAACGTAATTAAAAATTTGAAATTGAAGAAATTGGTTATATCTGGAGATTTAGCCTCTGGTAAAGAAAATAAAAAATATATTAACTCAATAAAATCAAAAGGAGTTAAAGTAGAAACAATAGGACCGGTTATATGAAATATTTAAAAATATTTGAAGCTTTTGAATCAGAAATTTTAGGAAAAACACTTAAATTTTTATCTAAAGCTGGTAGAGAAGAATTTAAAAGTCAGTTAGATACAATAGCAAAATTACTAGACTTTCCGATGTCTAAATATTCGGATGATTACTTCCAATACTTACCTTTCAAAAAAGCTCTAGAGCTTAACTTCAATGAAGGTGATAAACCTTGTGATGCTAAAAGTATTGAGCAGTTTGATAATGGAATTGAAGGTGAAGTTTGTCAAGGTGGCATGATTAAAAGAAATTGGGGTAGAGGAACAAGGATGGTAAAATGTCCAGTTTGTGATGGTACTGGTATAAACCCAGTTAATAATCCAGAAATTAAGTGGATAAAGTTTTGGTTTGACAAAGATGGTAATTATTTAATGAAAACTGGGGTTGATGGTGTTATTAGAAAGCCTAAAATGAGTGAAGTTAAAAATTACGTAGAAGTTGAAGTATTGTCATTTGAGCAAATCAAAGAACTTCCTTCTGAAGTCAAAGTTTCAATTTTATTAGAAGGTTATAAAAGTGTGATAGCAACATCATTTAGATGGAATAATAAAGTTTATATGATACAAGATCATCACGATGGTGATAAGCCCTATGGTAGTAACGAATTTGGTAAAGATTGGAGAGAATACGGACGATACTCTTGGATAATCAGCTCACCCAGAGATTATAAGGGAAAAGCTGTGCTTGTAGAGGAAGTAAAAGATGAAGTGGAAGAATCGGTGAATCCATATGAATGGAATGCTTATATAGAAAGTGATTATCGAAGAATTAGATGTAGAGAAACTAGTCGTTGGGATATTGGATTAGAAGAATCTTTAAAGGGAGCTAATTTTGCTATTGTTTTGAACTACTTAGATTTAAAAAAATCAATCTATAAAAAGAAATCTGAAATTATATCTGCGAGAGAAGAAGAAAAAAGCGGTGCTTTAGCCTTAATGTCCGACGAACAAATCAAGAACTTGAATATTTCTAGATATTTAGAGGAAATCGGAAAAAGAATGCAAATAACAGAGGATTTAAAGGACGTCAAAAAAACTATTATTAGATTAATTGGTGGAAGAAAGTCACCACTATACCTTATAAAAGGTAATATTCACCGTGCTTTAAAAGAATTTTTAGACTATGTTTACTACTTTCTAAGGGATAAAGATTCATATTATCAAACACGTATTACTTCTTTAGTAAAATCAAAAATTGAAGACTATTCCGAAAGTAACAAACTATTACAAAATCGTTTTGATATTGTGAAAAGTCAATTAAAAAAGAATGTTCAAGATAATAATGAATTAGAAAAATCTGAAGTTTTGATTAGCTTACTTGAAAATTTAGAAATTTTTGAATCTAAGATTTGGGAAAAAATAAATTCTTTTAAATTTGAAAGCTTTAGTGATATTGAAGTTTTTTATATAAAAGTAAAATCTATTTGGGATATGTATGGAGACTCAAAAAAACTTTCAAATTTAAGATATAAATTAGATCAATTTTTCCGTACTTCTAATCTAAATAGACTTACTTCAATCTTACTTGATGATGATATCGAAGAATTAATGGATGCAAATAAAGAGTTAGTGGAGTTTACTAATTCAGCATTAAAACTTATTCAGTAAAAAAAAGTGGAGTTTTTAAAACTCCACTTTTATAAATTCTGAGAAACTATAAATTTTAGTTTCTTTTAATTCAGGCAGTCCTTTATGTTTTGTTTCGGCAAAATCCCTCAACTTTTTAATTCCAGCTCTTTTTCTGGATTCTTTTTGTTTTTTAGTCAATTTTTTATCTGTTTCTTTACCTTTCATAAAAGAACGAGCGATATCTTTGGCTATTTCTGGTACATCTTTTCTATCACCGGTTGCGTAGGCATAAGCCATACCCATAAGTTGTTGTTGGTTTTGTGAAACTGCTGGCATATTATTTTAGAATAAATTTTTTAACTTCTATATAGTCATAGAATTCTAAATACTTATGTAGTGCTTTAATTATTTCAGAGGATTTATTTCTTTTTTCTCCTTTGATAATTTCTATCCAATATTTTAAAAACTTTCGTAGATTGGATTCGTCTAGTAGGTTACAATCTTTAAGTATAACTAAATGGTTTAACTCGTCGAAATATTTATCAAAAACCTTTCTGATGATAACTTCTCTTTCATCGAAACGGGTTTTCTTATCGTGTGTTTGTATACCACCTAAAAGTATACCATCATCAAAAAAATATTCTTTACCACTGTATGAAATTCTGCTTGAATTCCAATCTAAGAGTCTATGAACAACTTGAACTTCTTCTATTTCAAAGAATTTATTCATTTGCTCATGTAGAAAAAGATTTTTCTCAAACTTTCTTTTTTGAGAATATTCAAATACACCTTTTATAGCTGTGAAAGTTCCTAACAAAAAAACTGAATTGGAAATTAAAAAATTTAAAATATTCATAAAAATAAATAATTTTATTATATATTTATTTCTAAATTTCGGATATTTACAGTATATTTATATTAAAATAAAACAAAAGCATATGTGGTCAAAATTTTTAAAATGGTTAGTAGATACTTTGGATAAAAATGATAAGTTTTATTCACATCTTTTTTCTTTGATTGGGGCTTTCATTTTTTCATACTTTTTCGTTCCTGGAAATTTAACCTCACCAGGTACAATTTTAATACTTGTAATATCAAATTTTGTTGTAGTTGAATTATTAGACTGGGTTCAAAAAAAATAAAAAAAAAGATTAGAAAAAACTTTGAAATTTAATAAAAATATACTATCTTTAATTTATCATTAAAAAACACAAATTAAAATAAAATACAATGAAGAAAATGATTATCAACAACTCTAAATTTTTCACTCACTTGGTTAGTTTAACATTCGCTATACTTACCGCTTTGATTCTGAATACACAGTTCACATTGAGTTTGAATGGATTTGCTGCAATCATTATTTACAATCTTATCTTCACTAACGTCTACCTTTTTCTCAGAGAAAATAAAATATTTTAACAAAAAAAAAGCTAAAATTTAATTAAATTTTAGCTTTTTTTATTTCTCTATAATAGAATTTCTATTACTTTTTAGATAGTTTCATATAACCACCAATTGCAGAAGCTAAAACAGCAGCTCCAATAGCGATAGTTGCAGGAAGTGCGATAGTAGCTAAAAGTGTAGTAGGAACAGCCACTGCAACTGCGCCAGCAATTGTACCAGCCAAACCAGCTCCAACTGCACCACCAGCGATAAGATTATCAGCTAGTTCGTCTTTCATTTTCTCTTCTTTTTCTTCAACGTTCTCAGCAACGAATCTTACAGTTTCATTTTTTTGAGCTTGAGCCTGAGCTGTTTTTTCCAAAGTGTCGATTACTTTTTCAACTTTACCAGTTTTTTGTAATTTCTCAACTTCTTTTTGGAAAGTTGGATCTGCTTGTAATTTCTTCACCATGTCTTCAAATTGAGCAGCAGTCACACCCATTTCTTTTAGTTCTGCTTCAGTAAGACCACCCATTTCAGCTTGAGCACTTTCAAAAAGATTGTTAAATCTTTCAAATGTTCTTAAATGTTTCATAGTATTGTTATTATTTTTTTTTATTATATATTAAACTTTTAAAATCAAATTTAGATTCTTTTTAAAAGTCTACTTAATGTATATATAATAATAAAAAAGTCAAAAAGTAACTTTTTGACTTTTTATTTGTTTTTATTTTTTTTGAAAGATATATATGCCTCTACTAAGATAAAATTTGCAATCAGTAAAAATAAAATGCCTGGTATACTAAACAATATTTCTCTGTTAATAAACCAACTTATTAATATGCAACTAAGAAGGCTGGATGTATGTAATGCTGTTTTATTCATTATTTGTTTAAATTACTGAGAAAATTTTTCTCGTCTTTTGTTAAAGAATCTAGTCCAGTTGAAGAAATCTTTTCTAATATGAAATCTAAATCAAGAGTCAAGTTTGTGACTTTATCTTTTTTAGGTAATTGATAAGGACTCATAGAACTTAGTTTTACCATAAACTCATCACCTAATTTGATATTATTGTCTTTTTTTGTAGTGTATGCTACTACATCTTTAGTATCAACATCTACCCAAATTTTATGGATATCATTATCTTTGAACATAACTAAAACTTCTTGATTCCAGTCAAACTGCAAAGCCATTTCTCTAAGTTTAGGATGATTGTATTGTTTTAAATCGATAAGTATCAGGTTCATAGTTATTTCTTTTTGATTGTTATGTAAATATAAGAATAAATATTGAGAAAAACAAGTTTTTTTGTAGAAAAAATAAAATTAAGTATTTTTTAATTTTTTCTATCGAATATATAAAGATATGGAAAAGTTTTCAAAAATTCAAAAAAGTTGGTTAGAAAAAGATAACTTTCTTACAAAAAAGTTCGAATTTAATAATTTTTTAGAATCAATAGATTTTGTAAATAAAGTTGCTCAAGTTTCAGAAGAGTTAAATCATCATCCAATTATAATTATTAATTATAATAATGTAGAAATTAAGACAACAACTCATGATAAAGGTAATATAATCACCGAAAAAGATACTCAACTATCCGAAAAGATTGACAAAATTTAGATTTTACGTGTTTCATTTATTTTTTTTTTTCTTCAAAATCCACCTCGAAAAGGTGGATTTCTATTTCAGAATATTATTTATTTTTTCATCACGATTTCTGTTCTTATAGGTTTCAACTAAATTAAGTAGTTTTTTTGAAGGAAAATATTTATCTTCCTTTTTACACCAAGATTTTAATTTGAAAACTGCTGATTTCCAACTTTCTCGATCAGTTGTTTCTTGGTAGAAACCAATTGAATATTTTTTCCCGAATATTTCGAGTTCGAATAGAATACCCAATTTATTATTGTATCTATCACCTTCGTTTATTAGGTGTCTTTTTACTTGAATACCAATATCCTTTAGATTTTGAGCATTCTTTTCTATATAATTGATAAGCTTAATAACTGTCATATAATCAAAATCATTTTTTAATCTTAATTAAATCCAAAACTCTATCTATTTATTAAACTTTATCACTTAGAAACTATAAAAAATAAAAAAATTTAATAAAAATGAAGTTAAGTAGATTAGAAGCAGTAAAAAAACATTACGAAGCCAGAGCAGCCGAAGCCGAAGAAACAATCCAGATTTATCTAACTAATGCTGTTGGCATCGGAGAACATCCACAAATTATGGAAGAACTTAGAAAACAAATTGAAGAATTAGCCTTTGCTAACGATTGTATTTCTAATATTGATGGACTTTTACAAAAATGGTCTTAAAATCTAAATCAAAATGAGTCTCGAAGTAAAAACAAAAACTACTGGATTCGG
>JACCDY010002362.1_pt1 | contig 12888 bp, 10 predicted proteins | sample 7446391 | NCBI WGS metagenome assembly JACCDY01 (sample SAMN15323451, study PRJNA562643) | freshwater metagenome | isolation source: river surface water | place: USA:Blue River Watershed | collected 2017-08-18 | reverse complement strand
ACGTATGAGAGTGCGGTGACGGCGTACAGTGCCGGTAAGTTTTATGGTCGACCGACCCAGCTCCATATCCCGCACGAGCGGATGCCGGCTGCTTCACGACTTCGACGCTGGCTTCGCCGTCATATGCCGAATCGTTTCCCGAGTCTGCGGGTTGAAACCCAAGAAGATCTTGACCATGCGATGGCACAGTTTACACACTGTCACGATATCTCAGTGCTACCACGTTTTCGTAACTATGTACGGGAGTTTACTGGTGAGAAGCAGTCATATTTGACTGATAAGTACAAACAGTTTAATTTTGTCATTTTGTTTGTTGGCGATTTTTACACGACACAATCAGCTTTTCTCGTGATTGATGCGCTCCGTGGTGTGTTGCGTAATCCCCGGGTCGGACTAGTGATGGTAGGGGATGGGCCGGGGTCGGCAGACTGTATGCGACGGGCTGAGATACTTGGTGTGAGTGACCAGGTGGTAATTGAACGACGAGCTGATAACTTGCGCAACTATATCGCCAGTGCCGATGTGATGGTTGTGGTCGATGAGACACTCACGGCTGATGAGATAGTGCTGTCTGGTGCCGCTGCTGGTGCTCCAATGGTGGTGGTAGAGACACCGCTCCGGCGCGACCTATTTGATATCCCAGATGCAGCATTATTGGTGCCGGCAAAGAATCCGAACCGAATTGCGGATGGCGTGACAAAAATTTTGAATGATAATGCGCTGCGTCATCAAATGCGCGCGTTTTCTCGCGATGTGGCGGAGCGACGACTACAATCGGATCCGACCGCGTTTGAGGCAGCGTATCGTGACAGTATCGAACGAGCCATTATCGCGAGCGATGATGTGCTAGCATAAATACATATGAGAAAGTTCCCACCTGCGTTCATTGGTATTGGTGCACCCCACGCCGGGCTCGGTAGTATGGTCAATTGGCTTGAAGCACATCCAGCGATCGCAGATAGTGTGGCGCCAATAAACTTCTTTAATACTGATTCTTATACGAAGCGAGGTGTCGAATGGTACGAAGCACAACTGAAAAATCGACACGAGAAGCCCGAACTCCTGCGGGGTGATTGTTCACCAGGGTATCTGCTTGCACCGATGGTGCCGGAGCGAATTGTCGAGAACTATCCGACTACAAAGCTATTTGTGATACTGCGCAATCCTATCTATCGGGCGTTGGCTGAGTATGAAGCAATGAAAACAATTGATGCACGAGCAACAAAGATGACTGCAGGGGAGTATCTCAATAGCGTCGCTGCCGTACTAGAGCATGGGGCCTATGCGACTGCGCTTGAGCGCTATTTTGCCTACTATTCACCGCTTCAGCTCCATATCATGATTTATGAAGAAATTGCGACCGCACCACTGGCTCAGGTGCAGTCGCTCTATGAATTTCTTGAGGTAGATAAAAACTTCGTGCCACCGACACTGGTATCGTATGCCGAGCCACCGGAGCCGCCAAAGAATCCGGGTATCATCAAGCGGAATATCTTCAGACTCAAGATGCTCTATCGCAGTTTTCGAGTGAAGCCACCACAACCGGTCTTTCCTGATGATGCTCGTCTTAAAACACTCCTCACGACTGAAGAGTGGGAATATTACACCGCACTCTTGCTGCCACAGGTTGACCGACTTTCACACATCATGTCTCGTGATATGTCCTACGTGTGGGGGTTGCGCGATGAGGTGTAGATTTCACCCCGGGAAAGCACAGTCGTCTAGCTGAAGCCGTAAAATTGAATATGGTATAGTTATCGCCATATGAAAGATATTATCAAGGGCCTCATATTCGTTGGTCTGTTTGCTGTTCCATTTTTAACACTTTACGTAGAGAACAATTACTTTTTTCCATTTATTACCGGTAAGAACTTTTGGTTCCGCATTATTGTAGAGATTGTTGCAGCTCTCTATATCATCCTGGCACTCCTTGATAAGGCGTACCGTCCACGATTCTCATGGCTCTTGGCATCGTTTAGCGCACTTATTGTCGTCATGTTTGCGGCAACGATGAATGCTGAACATATTCCAACTGCGCTTTGGAGTAATTTTGAGCGTATGGATGGCTATATTACTTTGATCCACGTGTTCCTCTTCTTTGTGGTTCTTGGCAATATGCTGAAGACACCGCGGCTTTGGAGTATCTATCTCCATACGTCGGTCGTAGTAGCGGCGCTCGTGGCGCTCCGTGGCCTTGCGCAGCTTTCTGGTGAGGCAGTTCGTGTCGATAGTACGCTCGGCAATGCTGCCTACATGGCCATCTACATGCTCTTCCATATCTTTATTCTCGCTTTCCTCATGGTGCAGACCAAGGTAACACCATACCGTGTGATTTACGGGCTCGTGATGGTGCTCTTTGCCTACGTACTCCTCCAGACTGGTACTCGTGGTACCGCCATTGGTCTCGCGACTGGTTCGCTTGCAGCAGTCGCGTACATGGTGCTCTTTACCGCGCGTCATCCGCAGGTGCGTAAGTACGCGCTTGGTGGGGTCGCACTTTTGGTCCTCATGTTCGGTAGTTTCTATGTAGCGCGTGATTCTGAGTACGTACAGAGTTCACCAGCACTGGCTCGTATCGCTAATATCGACCTCGGCAATGACCTTACGGTTCGCGGTACGATTTGGGGGATGTCGGTTGAAGGGGTGAAGGAGCGTCCGCTCCTCGGTTGGGGTAACGGTAACTTCAACTATGTTTTTAACGAGCAGTACAATCCAGCGTTGTATGCTCAGGAGCAGTGGTTTGATCGTGTGCACAACATCTTCTTTGATTGGTTGATTGCGGGCGGTGTTCTTGGCTTTGTGGCGTACTTCTCAATCTTTGCAGCAGCCTTCTACTACCTCGTGTGGTGCGCCTGGAAGGGTGATAATCGCTTCACGGTCGTGGAACGAGGTATTCTCTTTGGTCTGTTGGTCGGGTACCTCACTCACAATCTTGTGGTGTTTGATAACATCATTAGTTACATCTTCTTCGCATCGATTCTTGGCATGCTCTACAGTCGCTATAGTGACGAGTGGACGAGTCTCACGAAGATTAATATTCCGGCACCAATCGTAAATCAAATTGTGGCCCCAATTGTGGTGGTACTTATGGCAGCGACGGTGTATGTGGTCAATGTGCCAGGTATGCAGGCAGCGGGTCAGATTATTGTAGCCTTCCAGACACAGGACGTGGCGGCACGCCTTGAGGTATTCAAGGAGACCTTGGCCCTTAATTCATTCGGTCGGCAAGAAATTGTTGAGCAACTTGCGCAGCAGGCGATGGGTCTCGCGCAGCCTGGTGCACAGGTTGATCCTGCGGTTCTTGAGGAGTTTCTCACGTTTACCGAGAGTGAGCTCCAGAAGATGGTAGCTGATAAGCCAGGTGATGCCCGTCTCCATGTATTCCTCTCAAGTTACTATCGAGCGATTGGTAACGTTGAAAAGGCGCGGGCTGAGCTTGAGCTTGCACGCAAGTACTCGCCGAAGAAGCAGGCGATTATTCTCCAGCAGGGAGCGGTCGAGATTGGAGCTGGTAATAATGCAGCCGCACTCGCCTACTTCAAGGAAGCTTACGAGCTTGATACCCGTAATGAAGAAGCAAAAGAGTTCTATCTCGCAACCCTCTTCTACATGAACGATGTTGCTACGGCAGAAGCAATGCTCACTGATGCAACTCCAGAGTTTAAGGCACGGTTGGCAGCGAGTGATTTTATGCTCAATGCAGTTAATAATGCGCGTGCGTTTGACCTCCTTGCGGAGCTCTACGAGATTCGTGTACAGACCGCGGCACCAGATGCGCAGAACTGGGCGAGTCTTGCCTTCGTGTACTACCAGATGGCACAAAACGCGAGTAGCTCACCAGAGCAAAAGAAGCTCCTGACTGATAAGGCAATTGAAACACTCAGTCGTGGAGCGGCTGCTGTTCCAAGCTTTGCAACGATGGCACAGTGTGTCACCACAAATCTTAAGGCTGGCCGTGCGCCAGAGGTTGGTTGTCAGTAGGAGTACTATGTCTGCTACGGTATCGCAGTACGTATCTCTCCACGATAAGACAACGCTCAAGATAGGCGGCGCAGCACGGTACTACGTAGCGGTGACAACCATTGATGAAGTAACAGCGGTAGTTTCTTTTGCAGAGCAAAAGAAACTACCGCTGTTTGTACTTGGCGGTGGGTCAAACATCCTCGTCGCCGACGAGGGGGTGGAAGCGGTGGTGGTGAAGCAGGCTATCCTTGGGCGAGACGTCGAAGATGTAGGTGACGGCACAATACTCCTTACGCTTGGTGGTGGTGAGACGCTTGATGAAGTCGTAGCGTACACAGTCCGAGAAGGGTGGTGGGGGATTGAAAATCTCTCGGCGATACCAGGTACGGTCGGAGCGACACCAGTTCAGAATGTTGGAGCGTACGGGGTAGAGGCGAGCGATGTGATTGAATCAGTCCTCGTCTATGACACGAGAACAAAGCAAACGATGTTGTTCAGTAATGCAGCGTGTCAGTTTGGGTATCGTGACTCACTTTTCAAGTCTGAAGAGGGTAAGCATTTGATTGTCCTTAACGTCACCTATCGACTCACAAAAACACCACGACCAAAAATTTCGTACGCTGACCTTGCCAACTATTTTGGCGATCGGGTACCGACACTCTATGAAATTCGTGATGCGGTCATAAAGATTCGCTCAAAGAAATTTCCTGATTGGCGTTTGGTTGGTACGGCTGGTTCGTTCTTCAAGAATCCGATTATCCCAACGGCTGAAGCGCTCCGCTTAAAAGAGTTGTATCCTGATTTGCCAATGTACCCAGCTACTGTTGGATACACGAAAGTGTCACTCGGTTTTATTCTTGATAAGGTATGCGGTCTCAAAGGTTTTCGTGATGGGGTAGTTGGACTTTATACCGAACAAGCGTTGGTGTTGGTGACACACGGAGTCGCAACTGCTCGTGATGTTGAGATGTTCGCGCGTCACATTCAAGAGCGAGTGTATGAAAAAACATTCATCACGATTGAGTGGGAGGTGCAAAAAATTTCTTAATCACAAAAAATAAAAAAATATTTTTATTTTTTAAAAAAATCTTATCCACAAATTTTTTTAAAAAAAATTTGTGTGAAAAATTTTTACACGTGATAATAGTTGTAAGCAGACATTCTCTCTTACGTTCTGTTCTTTTCATACGAGAGAGTCATGCGGTCGAACATTATTCAACTAAGCTTTCACATATACTTATGGCAGCAGCAAAAAAGGCCGCTAAGAAGGTAGCCAAGAAGGCAGTCAAGAAGGCTCCAGCAAAGAAGGTAGCCAAGAAGGCAGTCAAGAAGGCCGCAAAAAAAGCTCCAGCACGCAAGAAGTAAAACATCTTGTCGTGAAGCTGATAGCATAAAGCCACCATCTCGGTGGCTTTATGCGTTTTTGTGTTTATAGGTAAAAACCGCTATACTGCTACCACTATGTCATTTTTAGATAGATTTTTTGGCCCTAGTTATCAGAAAGAGTTGACCGCTATTGCCCCACTCGTTGCAAAGACCAATGCGCTTGAGTCGGAGCTTGAGTCGTTATCACCCGACGCACTTATTGAGCGTTCTCACGCACTCCGTGCTGCTATACAGGCGGGTGACCTCACACTCGATGCAGCACTGCCTGAAGCGTTTGCTCTGGTGCGTGAATCAAGTAAGCGCACGCTCGGTCTGCGGCCTTATGACGTACAGCTCATCGGTGGTGCCTTGCTTCATAGTGGCAAGATTACTGAGATGCGTACCGGAGAAGGTAAAACACTCGTTGGAACGCTCCCAGCGTACCTCAATGCACTAAATGGTAAGGGTGTACACGTGGTGACGGTGAATGATTATCTGGCACGGCGTGATGCAACCTGGATGGGTCAGGTCTATCATGCACTTGGTCTTACAGTTGGAGTCATTAATTCAGGTGGCTCATATCTCTATGATGCCACTCATCAAGAAAAGGACGAAGAGCGTGATGATGTCGGAGCCTACAAAGTTGTTTATGAGTTCCTTCGTCCGTGTAGTCGTAAAGAAGCTTATGAAGCTGATATTACGTACGGCACTAATAGTGAGTTTGGGTTTGATTATCTCCGTGACAATATTGAGTTTGATATTGCAAACGTACGACAACGCGGTCATGAGTACGCAATTATCGACGAAATCGACTCTATCCTCATTGATGAGGCGCGTACACCACTCATTATCTCAGCACCAGCGGCTGACTCTGAGGATCTCTATACCATCTTTGCGCAGATTGCGCGTGGTCTAAAGCCCGAAGAGCATTATGTGGTTGATGAGAAGCTTCGCAGTGCGACTCTCACAAACACCGGTATTGAGATGGCCGAAAAGATGCTTGGTATTGAAAATATCTACACTGATAAGGGTATCAAGTATGTACACCATCTTGAGACTGCAGTACGGGCTGAGGCGCTCTATACGCGAGATAAGGAGTACGTGGTACGTGATGGTGAGGTCGTGATAGTCGATGAGTTTACGGGACGTATGCAACCGGGACGTCGATGGTCAGACGGTCTCCATCAGGCGATTGAAGCCAAGGAAGGTGTCGCGATTCAGCGTGAGTCACGAACCTATGCATCGATTACGTATCAGAACTACTTCCGCATGTACGATAAGCTCTCGGGTATGACGGGTACGGCGATGACCTCACTCGAGGAGTTCTACACTGTATACAAGCTTGAGGTGGTACCGGTACCAACCAATCGTCCAGTTGCCCGTATCGACCACAACGATCTCATCTTCCAGAACGAGCAAGGCAAGTTTGCTGCGATTATTGCGAAGGTAAAGGCTGTGCATGACACAGGACAACCGATTCTTATTGGTACCGCATCGATTGAGTCAAATGAGCGACTCTCACTGGCGCTCACAAAAGCGGGAGTGCCACACCAGATGCTGAACGCTAAGAACCACGAACGTGAAGGTGAGATTATTGCTGAAGCTGGTAAGAAGGGGGCGGTAACGCTCGCGACGAACATGGCTGGTCGTGGCGTCGATATTAAGCTTGGTGGACCACAGGCCACCCCTGAAGAGGCGGAGGCAGTACGAGCACTTGGTGGACTCTTTGTGCTTGGTACCGAGCGTCACGAGGCTCGTCGTATTGATAATCAGCTTCGTGGTCGTGCTGGTCGTCAAGGTGACCAAGGTGCAACGCAGTTCTTTGTTTCGATGGAGGATTCTCTGATGCGTATTTTCGGTGGCGAGCGGGTTAAAAACCTCATGGGCACCTTCGGCATCCCAGAGGATCAGCCAATCGAGATGAAGCTTATTTCAAAACAGCTTGAAGCAGCTCAGACCCGTATAGAGGGCTTCCACTTCGATTCACGTAAGCAAGTGCTAGCGTACGACGATGTTCTCAATCTCCAGCGTGTCACTATCTACGGTCGTCGCCGTAAACTCCTTGAGGGTAACGCAGAAGAGTTGGCTCAGGTACGAGCAGAGCTCGTTGCCGGTAATCCTGAACTCGAAGCAGTGATGACAGCAAAAGAGGCTGAGTACGGTGTTGAGGTATTTACCGATATGTTCCAAAAGCTCTGTCTCCAAATGATCGACACCCTCTGGGTTGATCATCTTGAGATGATGCAGCACATTCGCTCGAGTGTGAACTTGCGTGCGTACGGACAGCGTGACCCACTTATCGAGTATCGTCGTGAGGGAACCAGAGCCTTTGTCGAGCTCCAGGAAAACATCCTCAATCGTATCGCTGAGGTGTTGCCGAACATTCAGCCAGCCGTCATTGCTAAAGAAGAGGAAGAGCATGAGAAGCAGGCAGTCGCTGCCCTTAAGGCGAGTGAAGCTGGTGCAACCACTCCAGGTGCCTCTAAGACTGTGGTGAAGGAGGCTGCGACTCCTGGTCGCAATGATATGGTGACCATCACCAATGGTACGGCCACCGAAACCATGAAGTACAAGAAAGCTGAAGAGCGATTGAAGCAAGGATGGCGGATTGTATCGTCATCATAACGACTGAGGACTAAAACAAAACCAGCGCCACTATGGCGCTGGTTTTGTTTTTTGAGGGTGTGAGCTATTATAGTCACATATGTATTTGTTTGTTGTTCGCTTTCTAGCCGTTACCTTTGCACTGCTGCTTGCTGCTGAGGTCTTGCCAGGGGTAGCGCTTGATTCTGTCACCACTGCCTTTATTGCTGCCTTAGTGTTGGGTCTCTTAAACACCTTTCTCAAGCCAGTACTGATATTTTTCACCTTACCAATCACTATCCTTACTCTCGGGCTTTTCCTCCTCGTGATTAATACCACTATTGTTGGTCTGGCCGCTTATCTTTTGCCTGGCTTTGCTATTGACTCTGTATTATCAGCGGTAGGGGTGACACTCATAGTCACCCTCGTCAGTGTTTTTGTGAACCGTAATACGAAGTCAGGGAAGTAAGAAATTATATAGACAAATATTCATAGGCGTGGTATAAGATGGCCTATGTTTATTGACCAGATTACTGTCCACGCAGCTGCTGGACGTGGTGGCGATGGGGTTACTCGGTGGCGTCATGAGAAGTTTGTCCCAAAAGCTGGCCCTGCCGGTGGTAACGGTGGTAACGGTGGCGATGTGTATGTGGAGGCGGTGCGCGACCTTGGTCTTTTGTCGAAGTATCTCAGTTCACCACAGTTTGCAGCTGAGGCGGGTGAGGCTGGTCAAAGCGGGAGTAAGCACGGTAAGAACGGCAAGGATATCACAATTAGAGTACCAGTTGGTTCAATTGTGACCGACGTCTCACGTGGACGTACCTACGAGCTCTTCACCGAAGGGCAACGCGAACGTGTATTTAAGGGTGGTGGTGGTGGACTTGGTAACGAGCGTTTTAAGTCGTCGACGAATCGTGCTCCCGAAGAAAGCACCAAGGGTCGAGATGGTGAGTCTGGTGACCTTAAGATTGAGCTCACCCTCGTTGTTGACGTCGGCCTCATTGGTATGCCAAATGCTGGTAAGTCGACACTTCTTAATTACTTTACCAACGCTAAGAGTGCCATTGGAGCCTACCCGTTTACGACTCTTGTGCCACACCTCGGCGATCTCTACGGATACATACTGGCTGACATCCCAGGCCTCATCGAGGGGGCGAGTGACGGTAAAGGTCTTGGTCACACCTTCCTCCGGCATGTCACAAAGACCAAAATGCTTCTCCATCTCGTCTCACTCGAGTCAGAGAACCCACTTGATATATATTATACCATTCGAAGAGAGCTTGAATTATTCTCAGAATCTCTCACTGAAAAGGAAGAATGGATTATATTCACTAAAACTGACCTTGTAAATAAAGACTTTATTGAACAGGTAAGCAATAATATTGACATTTCTGATAAACGTGTGTTTTTTATCTCTGCAGAAACAGGGGAAGGGCTCGATGAACTCAAAAATGCTCTTGTCTCACACCTCAGTCGTACGTACAATACAGCGAATTAGTTAATCGTTGTCACATGTATAGAGCTACTATTGGACTTGAAATCCACGCAGAACTTAAAACTAAGAGCAAGATGTTCTGTGGTTGTGAGAATAACCCTCACGCTGCCGAACCGAACACGCTCATCTGTCCGGTCTGTATGGCTCACCCTGGTACACTCCCGGTCCCAAACGAGCAGGCGATTGAATCTGTCATTATGTTTGGACAAGCGGTGGGAGGAACGGTTGCGACCTACTCTGAGTTTGATAGAAAAAATTATTTCTACCCAGACATCCCGAAGGCATACCAGCTCAGTCAGTATGCGTTCCCATTCGTAACAGGGGGAGAAGTGGCTGGCGTAAAGCTCACTCGCGTCCATCTCGAGGAGGATACTGCTCGCAGTCAACACGACAAGGGGGAGGGAAGTCTTGTTGACTACAACCGAGCCGGGGTCCCACTCATGGAGCTCGTGACAGAGCCGGTGATACACGATAGCGAGACGGCAGGACGATTTGCAAAAGAGTTGCAACTTCTCCTACGAACACTTGGCATCAGTGACGCCAACATGGAGCGGGGAGAGATGCGAGTTGAGGCCAACATCTCAGTCAGTAAAACTGGTGAACTTGGCACCAAGGTTGAAGTAAAAAATCTCAACTCATTCCGTTCGGTTGAAGCGGCGATTAATTTTGAGATTGCCCGACATATATCAGTACTTGATGCTGGAGGAGTTATTACTCAGGAGACGAGGGGCTGGGATGAGGATAAACTAGAGACGTATCTCCAGCGAAGCAAGGAGACAGCCAAAGATTACCGCTACTTCCCAGATCCAGATATTCCAAAGCTTCAGATAGACAAAATTATAGCTTTTGAACCATCAAAAATTGCCGAGAAAATGGCAATACTTCCAGAAGAAAAGCGTGAAAAATATAGTTATCTCGGTTTACCGAGTAATCAAATTGAGGAGATGATTGCAAATATTGCACTCGACTCATATTATCGGTCTGTCATCGAATATCTTGGTGATAATGTTGAGGCAGCTAAGCTTGCTGCCAACTATCTCCTCACTGATTTCTCTAAGACTGACCTCAGTTCGCCTCACGTTCTGGCGCCAGAAGAGTTCGGCTTTATTGTTCGTCAACTAACTGCAAAAAAGATTACCTCCCGCGTTGCCAAAGACTTGCTTATTGAATTTGCAGAAAATAATACAAGCATTGAAGTAATCATCAGTGATCGTAATCTCGCTAATAATTTTTCTGAAGCAATGTTGCGGGAAGTGGTTGTGGCCGTGATTGAAGCTTCGCCGCAAGCAGTAGCTGAGTACCGTGCTGGCAAGGTTGCCTCCATTCAGTATCTCGTGGGGCAAGCAATGAAGCAGACAAAGGGTGCTGCCGATCCAACTACGTTGCGAGGGTTGTTTGAGTCAACACTTAGTTAGTAAATACGAGAAAGTCCGAGATATCAACACATCTCGGACTTTTTTGTTAGTTTAGTGTAACCATCTTTTGTATACTAAACGTACGATATGGATACGATATTGCTAGAGGGAGTGTCCTACACTAAAGCTGCTATTTTAGCTAAGCGTTTTCGCTACACCTCTGACTATATAGGGCAGCTTTGTCGTTCTGGTAAGGTGGTGTGTCATATGGTAGGACGCACCTGGTATGTTACCGAATCATCATTACTTGAACATAGAGACAGTCGTTACAAAGAGATTCGTTTAGACGAGAAAACAAATAATTTAAATACTTTCTCGCCTGATTCTGAGGAAGTTCTCGTAAAATCTCGGCGTTTACCTGCTAATACTCATGCTCCTGTGAATGACAAGGCGCCACACTTTCTCGACCGTCTGTCTTGGGTGCAGCCACGCTACGTACCTGACGAAGCTGAGTTGTTGCCACAGCCCGTTGTTAAGAAAAAGAAAATCTTGCCTCAGGTTCCGAGTGTGCCAGCAAAGCTACCTGTCGATCAAGCCGAAGCCGTAACTGTCAGCGTATCGTCTGAATCACGCCAACCGCAGAAGCTTAAGTTTACCGAACTTCCTGAAGTTCCTCTCCGTGGTCAAGTTGCTGTTGAGGCTGTTGAATTACCTTCAGCAGAGTTACCGCACCCGCCTTCGTCTTTGCAACCTAGGTCGGCTGTTAGTGTTACCACTGAGGTAGCTCAGGCGGCTTTGTCACCCTCACACATCGCTACTCCGCATACTCCTCGACAGATGTCACGACATCGCCCGGTATCGGTACGATTTAGTCCCGCTATGGTCAGTGATGTGGCCGAGGCTCCGCAGTCGACCAAGGCACTCTTTGCGTTCTCGGCAGTGGTGGCGATTATTTTTGTCTTGTTCCTCGCGACGACGAGTTATTCCTACACTTTCGAGTCTGGAAATCTGTCAGCTACAGTCCAGCTTTCGTGGGAGAATCTACGCCTTTTTTTCACCAAAATTTCGACCGACTTATAAACACTTTTTGATAGGTGAATGGTCATGAAATAGCTATAATATTTATAGCTATTCAACACCATGACTGAATTTTTTAATGTCGGTAATCGTAAGCTCATTCCGCTCCGTGATGTGAGCAAGTTTGTGCCTTATTCGAAGGACTATGTAGCCCGTCTGGCACGTGATGGAAAAATTGCTGCCGCCCAGATAAATCGTCAGTGGTACATCGATCCAGTCTCTCTTAAAAATTTCTTTGATCATGCCCAACTCGAGCTTCAGGCTCGGGCCGAATACACCCGCGCTCTCCGTAAGGAAGAGCTCGATCTGCATGATTGGTGGGAGTCTTTTGTCGCGGCGCAGTCTGATAAGCGTGCTACTCGCTCACATCGTGCAGTCAATAAGACTATTATCGTCATCATCCTCGGTCTCTTTGTTGGCTTTCTTGTGTCGTCCTTTGCTCCGTTTACAAATCCAGCAGTTATTGCTGGTCTCGTGTCTGGTACTGAGCAGCAGGCGGCTTTAGTAGACACTGTCATTCCTGATATGGATTGGTACGAGTATGGTGAAATTTTGACTGAGACCGAAGACATTCCACTCGATAACGGTATTGTTTTATTCCCGGTTTTATCTACTGAGGCCTCGTCAACTGACCCGGAAGCATTTTTCTCTGATCCGGTTGAGGTTCGGACGACTGGAACGACCACTGGGGAGATTGTATCCCCAAATGGCACCATCATCCCATTTGTGCGAGTGCCGGTTGGAGCGTCCGCGAATGATTCGCCATAGTGTTTATGTTGGTTCTTGTGCGCACATCAATCGTTCTTCTCATCACCGCCATTATTGTAGCGGTGATTGTGCCGTTTTATGTGAACGCCCAATTCAACCAACAAATCAACTACCAAGGTAAACTTACTAACTCTTCCGGCGTCGCTGTCTCAAACGGCACCTACGCCATGACCTTCCGTCTCTATACGGTCCCCACTGGTGGTACTGCCATCTGGACTGAGACACTCTCTGGTGCAAACGAAGTCCCCGTCACGAGTGGTCTCTTCTCCGTCATGCTCGGTT
>JACCDY010220900.1_pt1 | contig 12893 bp, 14 predicted proteins | sample 7446391 | NCBI WGS metagenome assembly JACCDY01 (sample SAMN15323451, study PRJNA562643) | freshwater metagenome | isolation source: river surface water | place: USA:Blue River Watershed | collected 2017-08-18 | reverse complement strand
GGCATCTTAATCGCAGCACTGATTGCACCGGCAGTGCTGTATCCAGTTCTATTGATGAAGATTTTATGTTTCGCTTTGTTTGCGTGTGCGTTTAACTTATTAATTGGTTTCACAGGCTTACTGTCTTTTGGTCATGCAGCATTTTTTGGTGGTGCTTCTTATTTCGCAGGACATGCCTTAAAAGTGTGGGGCATGCCAACTGAAATTGGTATCTTGATGGGCACAGTATGCGCTGCGGGCTTAGGTTTAATTATTGGTGGGTTAGCGATACGTCGTCAGGGTATTTATTTCACCATGATCACCTTAGCCTTAGCGCAAATGTTGTTCTTTGTTTTCTTACAAGCGCCATTTACGGGTGGTGAAGATGGTTTGCAATCTATACCGCGTGGTTCATTACTAGGATTACTCGATCTGAAAAACGATATCGTGATGTATTACGTAGTTTTAGCGATTGTGATTGCGGCATTTCTTTTTATTGTGCGCATTATTCATTCGCCTTTTGGGCAAGTATTAAAAGCGATACGCGAAAATGAAGCACGCGCAATTTCTTTAGGCTATGACGTAGAACGCTACAAGTTACTCGCCTTTGTTTTATCAGCAGCACTTGCTGGTTTAGCAGGCTCTACCAAAGCAGTGGTATTAGGTTTTGGTACCTTGACAGATGTGCATTGGTCGATGTCAGGCTTGGTCGTTCTAATGACGCTAGTAGGTGGCTTGGGTACTTTAGTTGGACCTGTAGTTGGTGCGATTGTGATTATCGCCTTAGAAAATAAGCTAGGTGACTTTGGAACATGGTTAGCAAGCATTACCAACATAGAGTGGTTTAATACGATTGGTGAATCAGTGACCATGGTGACAGGTTTAATTTTTGTGATCTGTGTGCTTGCATTTAGACGCGGCATTATCGGTGAACTTGCTGCACGTGTTGGGCGTTAATTACGCGTTTGGTTTTTTGTGTAGTGTATAAAAAAATCCGGCCAGTTATAAAACTGGCCGGATTTTTTATTGCTTAGAGTATTGCTAATTGACTTAATCAAACACTGGGCTATCCACACCAAGAATTTTATGTAGCTTTGGTGAGGTAGTGGTGTATTGCATATGAATTTTCTTTTCAGGGAAAATATAAGGTGCAGCACCAAATGCAGCTAAGGCAGCTTCATGAAAGCCAGACAGAATTAATTTTTTCTTACCAGGATAGGTGTTGATATCACCCACAGCAAAAATACCTGGAATATTGGTTTCAAATTTTTCTGTATCGACGGAGAGTTGTTTGCGTTCTATTGCTAAACCCCATTCAGCGATAGGACCTAACTTAGGTGAGAGTCCAAAGAATACGAGTAAATCATCCAGTGGCATACGACGTGTTACGCCATCAGCACCAGTGACTTTGATTTCACTGAGTTTGTCATCTTTAGTTTCAAAGCCTGAGACTTGTCCTATCACGAGCTGCATTTCATAGGCTTCGCATAATTCTTTCATCTTAGCGACAGAGTCTGGCGCAGCACGAAAATCATCACGGCGATGTAACAGAATGACGGACTCAGCTTTGCCTTGCAGATTAAGTGCCCAATCCAATGCTGAATCACCGCCACCGCAAATAACAATATTGCGACCTGCAAAACGCGCTGGATCTTTCACACGATAAAACAGCTGACTACCTTCAAACACTTCTATGCCATCGACTTTAATCGTGCGTGGTTGGAATGAGCCTACACCAGCAGCAATGAAAATAGTTTTAGTGATGAACTGTGTGCCAGTAGAAGTTTGTAAATCAAAGCGACCATCATCACGTTTTTGAACGAGCGTGACTTCTTGTCCAAGATGGAAGGTAGGCTCAAACGGTTCAATTTGTTTTAGCAGGTTATCGGTCAACTCTTGACCGGTGCATACTGGCACAGCAGGAATATCGTAAATCGGTTTGTCAGGATAGAGCTCTACGCATTGACCGCCAACAGCAGTGAGGGAATCAATTACATGCGCTTTGATTTCTAAAAGACCGAGCTCAAATACTTGGAAAAGTCCAACTGGACCAGCGCCAACAATGACTGCATCAGTTTCTATGGCTTGAATATTCGCTTGTGCATTCATACGACTTACCTATTTTGTCAAAATGATTTTTTAATTGCTGAGCAAACTACACAGCAAACAGATTCTTAGAAAAAACCAACCCCGGCTTAAAGCCGGGGTCGATGAGACGATAAAATAAAACTAGCAAAGAGCAAGAAGTAAATCAGCGCTCAAGAAATTCCAACTTAGCTTCAGTATCTTTCCACTGATCGGCTTCAGGTAATGGAGCCTTGGATTTAGTAATCGAAGGCCATTTACGTGCTAATTCGACATTCAATTTAATAAACTGCTGCTGATTAGCAGGCACATCTTCTTCAGCATAGATTGCATTCACAGGGCACTCAGCTACACACACTGCGCAATCGATACATTCATCAGGATCGATAGTAAGAAAATTTGGCCCTTCGCGGAAGCAGTCTACCGGGCAAACATCAACACAATCCGTGTAACGGCAGCGGATGCAAGATTCGGTCACAACGTGAGTCATAAAAGTCCTGTTTTGTAAGTATTTTTGAAACAAATTACCGCGACCAACTTGGCCAACTCAGAGCGAGTCTAGCTGAGGTCACAAAGCCTTGTATTTTAAGACAAATATCGACTAGTCACAAACCGCGCTTAGATGTTTTTTGAATATGTAAATTCAATTTTAAGCGTTGTGCTTCTTGAATTATTTAGCTGATAGATCTGAAATTAAATCACGCCACGTTCCTTGGGCTGGTTAAGGCTAGTGGGATAAAATTCGTAAACGATTTTAGAGGGGATTATGGAGACTTCATCAGCTCGCGCAGCGATTTTTGCCCGCATTAGAAAAGCCCAACAACGCGCTCCCACTGCGCAGCAGTCGGAATTGGATCAAGTTCAGGACTACTTAGCACATCATGTCAGTGGTCCGCGGCCAGATTTGGGGTTGGATTTGGTTGAACGTTTTCGCCAACAAGCGCTGCACACATCGCAAACACTAGACGAAGTGGCAACTTTGGCCGATGTGCCTGCTGCTACAGCACGTTATCTTGATGGTTTGGGTGGCGCTAAAACGGCGGTCGCTTGGAAAACACTGGATGCCTTGCCTTGGCAAACTGCAGGACTAAACGTGGAATTTCGTCCGCCAGTCAATGAAGATTTAGTGGGCATTACCGGCTGCTTTTGCGCAGTGGCTGAAACTGGCACGCTGATGTTGTTATCAGGACCGGATACATTTGCATCTGCTGCCTTACTGCCTGAAACGCATATCGCTATCGTACCCAAAGCGCGCATTGTTGCAGGTATCGAAGATGCATTTGCGTTAGCAAAATCAGAGCGCGGTGAATTACCACGTGCGACAAATTTTATTTCTGGGCCATCTAGAACTGGTGATATTGAACAGACCATAGTCTTAGGTGCACATGGTCCGTATCGTGTTCATGTAATTTTGGTAAACACTATTTAATTGCAGAAAACAGCCAGTATGAAACCTAAGATTTTAATTACTCGCGCAGTTTTTCCTGATGTGATTCGACGCTTAGAAAATTTTTTTGAGGTTGATTCTAATCCAAGCGATAAAATTTATAGTGAAGCTGAACTGATAGAAAAATGTCGCGATAAAGATGGCGTTTTTGCCAATCCTGCTGATCGCATTTCAGCTAATCTCATGCAAGCTTGTCCACAGCTAAAAGCAGTATGTAACATGGCTGTGGGCTATAACAATATCGATGTGGCTGCTGCGACTAAGGCAGGTATCAAAGTCACGAATACACCGGATGTACTGAATCAAACCACAGCAGATTTTGCGTGGGCTTTGTTAATGGCAACGGCACGTCGTGTAACCGAATCAGAACATTTTCTACGTGCTGGTAAATGGGAGAAGTGGACCTACGATGGCTTTTTAGGTGCTGATGTCTATGGATCTACCTTAGGCATTATTGGTATGGGTAGAATTGGACAAGCGATAGCGCGTCGTTCTATGGGTTTTGATATGAAGGTTGTGTATCACAATCGTTCACAACTCACGCCAGAACAAGAAGCCTATGCGAATCATGCGCAATATAAAACTCGTGATCAGGTATTGCAAGAAGCAGATCACATCATTTTAGTATTGCCGTATTCACCTGCAGTTCATCACTATATAGGTGCTTCTGAAATCACGCTTATGAAACCAACTGCCACCTTAGTTAATATTGCACGTGGTGGTATTGTTGATGATGCGGCTTTAATCGCTGCACTTAAAAATGGAAAAATTGCTGCAGCAGGGTTGGATGTATTTGAAAATGAACCTGCATTTAATCAGGAATTTTTAAGCTGTACAAATGTTGTACTGACTCCGCATATAGCTAGTGCATCAGAGCCTACGCGCCGAGCTATGGCAAACTGTGCAGCCGATAATTTAATCGCTGCGTTATCAGGTAAAACGCCACCTAATTGGCTCAATCCAGAGTCAGCTCAATAAAAATTCAGCAAAGTCTAAGGAAATCTTCATGTCGGATATAAAAATAATTCAAGAACATAATTTGTCATTGGAAGAGGCGCGTCAAGCCGCTAGAAAAGTCGCAGCACAGATGGAATTAGATTATGAAATGACGACAACTTGGGATGGGGATTTGCTGAAATTTGAGCGCAGCGGTGTGTCAGGATCGCTAGCACTGTTAGATAAACAAGCGCAATTAGAAATTAAATTAGGTTTTATGCTCAAAGGTTTTGCATCAAAAATCGAAGAGCAAGTGTCTAAGAATATGCGCAAAGTTTTTGTACCAGATGCATAAACTTTGCGCTTAGTTGAGACGCGAGAGGTTATCGCGTCTCAGCATGAATTACACACCGAGTAATTCAACGTCAAAAATTAGTGTTGCATGCGGTGGTATCACGCCGCCAGCACCATATGCACCATAGCCTAAATCGGAAGGAATGATTAATTTGCGTTTGCCGCCGATTTTCATACCTTGTACACCTTGATCCCAGCCTTGAATAACTTGACCTTCACCTAGATCAAATTCAAAAGGCTGATTTCTATCGTGACTGGAGTCAAATTTTTCGCCTGGTGTGCCATCGGGATTTTGTATCCAGCCTGTGTAGTGCACGCTGACATAATCACCCGCCTTGGCTTCTTCACCGTCACCAACGCTGAGGTCTTCGTATTGCAGCCCGGAGGCGGTCATGATCATAGACATGATTTTCCTTTTTTGTGTATCGATAGAGAGGCAGAATTGTAGCAGTAAGATGCAATCTGTTTGTGTTGCTTAAATTTTTACATGCTTATTTTATAATGTTGAGAAATGAATAAAACATCATATAAGTCATGCGTACTTGCTATGGATGTTTTTATAAAATCAGTTAGCAAAAAATCATATAAATTTTAAAAATTAGATAGGCTGCAATATGGCATTTGGCATCATCATCATAGGCGATGAAATTTTATCGGGTAAACGGACTGATAAACATCTCGCAAAATTTATAGAATTACTCACTGTGCGAGGTTTGCAACTAGGTTGGGCAGAATACATAGGTGATGATCCGGACAGGATTACCGCAACGTTAAAGCGGTCCTTCGCCAGTAAAGATATTGTTTTTTCTTGTGGTGGCATAGGCGCTACGCCAGATGATCACACCCGCTTATGTGCGGCACGTGCTTTAGGTGTGGATTTAGTCTTACATCCAGAAGCACATAAAAAAATTAATGAACGCATTGCGGATGTCGCGCGTGAAGCAGGTAAAGAGCCAGATTATTCAGCTGAAGATAATGTGCATAGATTAAAAATGGGTGAGTTTCCTGTAGGTGCAGAAATCATTCCGAATGCATTTAATAAAATACCTGGTTTTTCAATTACTCATGCCATAAGTGGTGCGACTTATTTTGTGCCTGGTTTTCCTGTCATGGCAGAACCTATGATGAATTGGGTATTAGATACACATTACTCACATTTATTTCATCAGCATGCTTACATAGAAAAATCAGTGTTTGTGTATGAATCGATGGAATCAACACTCACCCCTTTAATGGAAGCAATAGAAACATCATGCTCTAATGTGAAAGTTTTTAGCTTACCTAGCGTAGGTGATGCACAGCGCAGACGTCATATTGAGTTGGGTGTTAAAGGTGAGCCAACACAATGTGAACAAGCTTATGTCAGTATGTTGGCAGGATTGGATAAATTAAAACAAGAGTATGTTGAGTCAGTGGATAAATAAAATAGTAAAAGTCCCGTACGAGTACGTTACAAAAATTTATAGGGCGAGTTTGTAGAGGCGATTAGCGTAGCGTAAACGTCCGTGCTAACGCAATTCTCATTCTGCGCATTGTATTGCGTCAAAATTTCATTGTTAAAAATATTGGATAGTGCGAAAAGAATTAGATGGACTTAGATTGCATCATTCTAATTAATGCGAGTAATAATTTAATGCTGTAGATAATAATCAACGTGCCTAACAGATCACCAACAAACATAGCAAAAAATGCAGATAAAGAATCAGGAGTGTAACCTCTGAGAGTAAACCAGAGTTGATGCAATAAAGGACTGATAACTGAGTAGATCAATATCAAGATGCCTAAGGTCTTAGGTGTGATTTTTTCTAATGAAGGCGATAGACCTCTAGCGATTGCTTGTCGGTAGACTAAATAAGGTGCGCCTGCAGTGATGAACGCAGCGCCTATACCTGTGATCAAATCAAAAGTAGGGAAATAAAATTGAATAATGATTAGCCCTGCAATGAACAAACCTATTGCGCCCTCTATGCCGAATAAAAGCGTGCAGAGTAAACGCAGTCCTGCAGGTAAAAATATCCAATTCACACCGATGACATATTCTAGTCCAGAAAAAAATAGGTCATTTAAAACAAAAAATCCTAGATATAAAGCGGCTGAACAAGCAGTCGTAAAAATAGATGTGAGTGAAAACATGCTGTTATTTATTTTTCTTGTTGCAGGATGTTGGTGTTTATTTGCACTCAGTTTTTAGATCATGACATTGAATCAAATGACATGGTTCTTGGACTACTAAGGGTAATTTTCAGTAGTTTACTAGAAACTGGATATGCGTGTTTTATCTGAAGCTGTATTAATTTTTTCAACAACTCACTGAAACGGTGCGGTAGATTTGCAATTCATATTTGTGCGTCGCACCACCTGCTGCGTAAATTGAATGTGCGGCATAGATCGAGTAGATAATCTAGCTGTAGGAATGCAGATTTACAGTCTTGCGCCATGCTAGACTCGACCGCATTTTTTCACTTTGAATATTTCACGACTCGCTGAGGCAGAGTCTTATCAATACTGCATTTTTAATCATGAGTCACCGCGTTGAAAATTTTTTATAGCGACAGATTTGTATTACCTTTGCCAGATGGGCATCGCTTCCCTATGCAAAAATATCGTTTATTGCGTGAGGCAGTGGAAGAGGCCTTGCCGCATGCGGTTTTTATGGAAGCTCCACACACTACAGATGGTGTTTTAGCTTTAGCTCATCATCCTGATTATATTCATCGTGTGGCACAAGGTTTGCTCACGCCGCAAGAGCAAAGAGCAATTGGTTTTCCTTGGTCATTCGAGATGGTAGAGCGATCGCGCCGTGCTACAGGTGCCACGATTGCAGCTTGCCGGGCTGCGTTTGAAGAGGGCGTCGCTGTCAATTTCGCAGGTGGAGCGCATCATGCGCATGCCGATCGTGGAGAAGGATTTTGTGTATTTAATGATGCTGCCATCGCTTCACGTTTAATGGTGGCAGAGCGTCGTGCAACACGTGTAGCGATTGTGGATCTCGATGTACATCAAGGCAATGGAACGGCTTCTATCTTAGCGCGTGATGATGCAATTTTTACTTTATCAATACATGCAAAAAATAACTATCCCTTTGTGAAAGCAGAGAGTGATAGAGACATTGCTTTAGAAGATGGTACAACAGATGAAATTTATTTAACGCAGCTTACATCGGCATTAGATGATTTATTTGCGCATTTTTCACCGGATTTAATCATTTATCTAGCAGGTGCTGATGTGCATGAAAATGATCGACTAGGAAAACTCAGTTTAACTAGTGAAGGATTAGCAGCACGCGATCGTTTAGTTTGTGAAGTTGCGCGTGAACGGGGTATTCCGATTCCGATTGCGATTGCGATGGCAGGTGGCTATGGTAAAGAAATAGAACAAACAGTCGCTATACATTTGCAAACCGTGATGATTGCTGATTCATTTTGTAAGTCCGTCAAGTTGGAGCAGAATTGAATTCTCTTATTAACGCGTCTTTTTTTTCCGCTATAAAAAAATATGGTGCTGAATACAGCACGGCATTGTTGTTTGTGCTGATATGGAGCACAGGTTTTATTGTGGCGAAATTAGGCTTGCCTTTTGCGCCTACTCTGACTTTTCTTTCTTTACGCTATGCAGGAGTCTTAGTTATTTTAGTACCTCTGGCTATGCTTATACGTGCTGATTGGCCTAGAGGTCATATGTGGCATATCGCTTTTGCTGGGGTATTAGTGCAGGCCGGTTATTTATCTGGTGTGTGGTGTGCGATTAAGTTTGGTATGCCTGCTGGCTTGTCTGCATTGATCGTGGGTTTGCAACCCTTACTGACCGGATTTGCAGCTGGCTTTGTGGGTGAAAAAGTCCGCTTTAGGCAATGGCTAGGTTTGATCTTAGGTTTGGGTGGTGTTGCTTTAGTCGTTTCAAATAAAATGACACTACAAGGCGTTACAGCTTTGACAGTGTTTTTCTGTGTGATGGCTTTATTTGCAATTACAGCAGGTACGCTCTATCAAAAAAAATATTGTCCACGATTTGATTTGCGCTCAGGTGCCATCATTCAATTCACCGCTTCCTTGCTGATTACGCTGCCCTTTGCTATTTGGTTGGAAGATCTGAATTTTTCTCTAGCCACAGTACAATGGACACCGCGTTTTATAGTTGCATTGTTATGGTCTATATTTGCATTATCAATAGGTGCCATGTTTTTATTGTATGCCTTGATACGCAATAACGCAGCAACCCATGTTTCTAGTTTGATGTATCTCACACCGCCTTTAACGGCGATGCTAGCTTGGTTGTTATTTTCTGAAACGTTCACGCTCATTGGCATTGCCGGCATGCTGCTTGCAGTGACAGGCGTGGCATTTGTGATAAAAAAATAATGCGCGACACTCCTAAAACTAAAAAAGATTTCAAACATTTTTATCCCATTACGACACGTTGGATGGATAACGATGCGTATGGTCATGTGAATAATGTGGTGTATTACTTATGGTTTGATACTGTGGTCAATCAATTTTTAATTTCGCATGGCACCTTAGATATTCATAACGGTGAGGCGATAGGTTTGGTGATTGAAAGTCATTGTAATTATTTTACACCGGTGACCTTTCCTGAGCCAGTGACTGCTGGGCTTTGCGTGAGCAAGTTAGGCAATTCTAGTGTGCGCTATGAAATTGGTATCTTCCGCGGTGATGAAGATCAAGTGGCGGCGCAAGGACATTTTGTGCATGTGTATGTGGATAGATTAACGCGTAAGCCTATATCCATGCCCGCAGCAACGCGCGCCTTACTCGAAACGATTACGTTATAAAAAATCAGGAGAATAAAAAATGCAATCAACAGATCAAGCAGCAGTGGATGCTGCAATTACTTCACGCCGCTCGATTCGTGCTTTTCTGCCTACACCGGTAGCAAGGGAAGAAGTAGAGGCTTTGTTGCAAGTGGCAGCACGTGCGCCTTCAGGTTCTAACACCCAGCCATGGAAAGTGCGAGTATTGACCGGTGCATCATTGAAAAAATTATCAGATGATATTTTGCATGCTTATCTCGATCCTGAACAAGCGGGTAAGCATACAGAAGAGTACCAATACTATCCACGTAAATGGGTTTCACCTTATGTGGATCGTAGAAGAAAAGTAGGTTGGGATTTATATGCTTTGGTGGGCTTAACGCGTGATGATAAAGAAGGTATGCAAGCGCAGCATGGTCGTAACTACACCTTCTTTGATGCGCCAGTCGGTTTAATTTTTACGATAGATCGCATCTTGGAGCAGGGCTCTTGGCTGGACTACGGTATGTTTTTACAAAACATCATGGTTGCAGCACGTGCTAGAGGTTTAGATACTTGTCCGCAAGCTGCGTTTACACCTTTTCATGCGGTGATTGCGCAATCACTTGCTTTGCCTGAGAACGAACAACTCGTATGTGGCATGGCTTTAGGTTATGCCGATATGAGTAAGATAGAAAATTCATTAGTGACTGAGCGTGAACCTGTTTCAGGTTTCGTGCAATTTTTGGATTGAGTATATGAAATCAATTGCAGTGATTGCGGGTGATGGCATAGGTAAAGAAGTCATGCCGGAAGGTTTGCGGGTGCTAGAAGCAGCAGCGAGCAAATTTAATCTTGATTTGAAGTTTGAGCATTTTGATTTTGCTAGTTGTGATTATTTTCTTAAACACGGCAAAATGATGCCAGATAACTGGAAAGATGTAATCGGCAAACATGATGCTATTTATTTTGGTGCAGTAGGCTGGCCAGCAACCGTGCCTGATCATATTTCTCTGTGGGGCTCTTTACTTTTATTTAGACGTGAGTTTGATCAGTATGTGAATTTACGTCCTTGTCGTTTAATGCCAGGCATTCCTTCACCACTCGCGCATCGTAAGCCGGGTGATATTGATTTTTATGTGGTAAGAGAAAACACGGAAGGTGAATATTCTTCAGTGGGTGGTCGTATGTATGAAGGTACTGATCGTGAAATTGTTTTTCAACAAAGTATATTTTCACGTAAAGGTACGGATCGTATTCTTAAATATGCCTTTGATCTTGCACAGCGTAGACCTAAAAAGCATTTAACTTCTGCGACAAAATCGAACGGCATTTCAATTACGATGCCCTACTGGGATGAGCGTGTGAGTGCAATGGCGCAGCATTATCCTGATGTGAAGTGGGACAAATACCATATCGATATTTTGTCAGCGCATTTTGTACAGCATCCTGATTGGTTTGATGTTGTTGTCGCTTCTAATTTATTTGGCGATATTTTGTCGGACCTCGGTCCTGCCTGTACGGGCACGATAGCGATTGCGCCTTCTGCAAATATTAATCCTGAGGGTGTGTTTCCTTCTCTCTTCGAGCCGGTTCATGGCTCAGCACCTGATATCGCTGGTAAAGGCTTAGCTAATCCGATTGGACAAATTTGGTGTGGTGCCATGATGTTGGAGCATTTTGGTTATCACGAGGCGGGCGCAGCGATTGTTCATGCGATTGAGACTACTTTGGCAGCCGGACCTCAACTTGCTCCCTTTACTGCCGATATGGGTGGTAGGGCCAGCACGACGGATTTAGGGCGAGCGATAGCTGCTGCAATTTAGGCAACTTGCCAGCCTATTAATCTTTAGTCTGACCTGTCTTTGATGGGCTGAGTGGAAAGTTTTCAATTAAGAAAAATAGTAAAAAAGCATTTTCTATGATAAATCTGTTTAATTAGAAGTGCTAACACCTTAATTCTCTTGCGATTTTTTTCCATTTTGCTACACTTCATGTCAAATTTAAATCACGGTAGGGCAGGGAGAAAGCAGATGCGACGTTTTACGCGCGGGTTGTGGGTTACTTTTTTGTTAGCAAATATTGTCACTCCTGCATCTATGGTATTGGCTGCGACTTCATCGCATAAAGATGTAAAGTCACATGCAAAAAAAGCAAGCTCTAAAAATATTGCTAAGCCTAAAGCAACAAATAAAATCTTAGTCAAACACACAACGGGTAGTGCCAAGTTGTCACCTGCTGCTTTAAAGCGCAAAGGTGGTTTTCATCGTGTGGCCTATGCCACTGCATTGTCTGGCGTTCCTCCATTAATGAGTGCGGGTGATCTTGCAGGATTAAGTCTTACACGTGATCCGCTCGATTTGAAATCCAATGTGGCTTTGGTATTAGATCAACGCAGTAATGAAGTCTTATTTGAAAAAAATGCTGCTGTGGCTTTACCGATTGCTTCCATCACTAAGTTAATGACTAGCTTAGTCGTGGTAGAAGCAGGTCAAGATTTGGATGAGCAATTGCTTGTGACTGAAGATGATATAGATCGTGAAAAATTTAGTCATTCTCGTTTGCGTGTTGGTTCGCAGTTGAGTCGTTCTAACATGTTGCATATAGCTTTAATGAGTTCTGAAAACCGTGCAGCATCTGCATTGGGGCGCCATTATCCTGGTGGCTTACCTGCATTTGTACAAGCGATGAATGCGAAAGCGCGTGAATTAGGTATGGTGAATTCACGTTTCGCAGATTCAACTGGTTTATCCAGTACGAATGTATCAAGTGCACGTGACTTAGCTAAGTTAGTGATTGCTGCACATAAGCATCCTTTGATTCGTCAATACTCGACTGATAGTCGTTATGCCGTTGATCCTGGTGGTCGTATGCTGCAATACCGTAATTCAAATGGTTTAATTGAAAATCCTGAATGGGAAATCGGTCTGCAAAAAACAGGTTATATCTCTGAAGCAGGTCGTTGTTTAGTTATGCAAGTCAATATTGCTGACCGTCCTATTGTGATGATTTTTCTCGATGCTAAAAGTAAGCAATCACGTTTAGCCGATGCTGATCGTATACGTAAGTGGTTAGAAAATCGTGGTACTGCAGCGATATCTGTGCCTATATCGCCTCGCAGTTAAATTGAACAAGCATAAAAAAAGCGAACTTAGGTTCGCTTTTTTTATCTACGAATACATATCTTGTAGGGACGATTAGCGTAGCGTAATCGTCCGCAACAACCATCTATTAAGCTTCAATTTCTGATCGATAGCCTAATAGAGCAGAAATTCTTTCTGCAGTTTGCATTAATTCTTCTAACCATTCATCTTTCAATCGCTCTGCAGGCGCAGAAATAGAAAG
>JACCDY011089522.1_pt1 | contig 12897 bp, 16 predicted proteins | sample 7446391 | NCBI WGS metagenome assembly JACCDY01 (sample SAMN15323451, study PRJNA562643) | freshwater metagenome | isolation source: river surface water | place: USA:Blue River Watershed | collected 2017-08-18 | reverse complement strand
GAGAGTATCTGTGGGTTTTATCAAGAACACCTCAACTCGATCCTAAGGTCTATGCCGATTTATTGCAGCGTCTAAAGTTGCAGCAGTTTGATATCCAAAAACTTGAACTGACTTCCCAGAAGAATTAAGGTGTCTGAAAAGCGCATTGGCAATTATTTACTTCCGCCCGGAATTGAGATTTTCGAGCGTGGATGGTTGTCGGCAAATAATGTTTTACTCTTCAGTGAACAAGACGTTGCCTTAGTTGATACTGGGTACTGCGCTCATCAGCAGATGACTCTAGATTTAGTTTCTAATTCACTGAAACAGCATGGCTTTAAAACCCTCAATAAAGTAGTCAATACCCACCTGCATTCCGATCATTGTGGTGGCAATGCCGCCATCTCAGAATCATTTGATTGTGAGATCTGGATACCGGAAGCTGAGGCCATTGCTGTGCAAGACTGGGATGAGAATTTACTGAGCTTTGAACAGCTAGGGCAAGAGTGTCCGCGATTTAGTTATCAAGCTCTCCTGGTACCTGGTGAGGAAATAATCTTGGGACCGTATCACTGGCAAATTCTTGCTGCACCAGGCCATGACAATCATTCCATCATGCTGTACCAAGAGCAGCATCAAATTCTGATCTCTGCCGATGCGCTTTGGGAAGAGGGCTTTGGGGTCATCTTTCCTGAGCTTTGGGGTGAGGGAGGTTTTGAAGAGGTTGCGCAGACGCTAGAGCTAATTGGGGGACTCTCAGTCGCCTTGGTCATTCCTGGACATGGAAAACCTTTCACAAATGTAAAGCGGTCAATTGAGACTGCAAAATCCCGCCTTGACTACCTCTCTAGCGATACTGACCGTAATGCACGTCATGGCGCTAAAGTTCTTCTCAAGTACAAGCTATTGGAATGGCGTAGTCGGAAACTAGTAGAGGTTAATCAGTGGATTGCGGGTACGCCTGTATTGGAAAACATTCGCAAGCAACTCAATATGAGTGCTGAGGATTTTCAGGTTTGGTTGGTAGAGGCTCTGGTGAAATCGAAAGCGGCAATCATCGAAAAAGATCACTTAGTCAATCTTGACTAAAGTGTTGGTTAGAAATTAAACGATAACTTTCCATAAAAAGACCAGTCATAAATTGGGTAGCTTTGTACTACCTGCTTGCTAGCGCCCACTGCAAATAAGAAAGTTTTATTAAGGCGGTGAGTCACCATGGCATCAATCGGAACGAACCATCCACCACCTCCACCAGTGTTCCAGGAGATTCCATTCTCATCCCACAATCGAAGTTGAGTATTGGGGGTAAGATTAAAGCCTAGGGTCGGGAAAATATTGAGATTGCGAACTAGCGGTGGTTGATTGGGGTTATTGGCAAACGAATTGCTCTTAGTATCAAATCCATACATGTATCTCAGAAGGGGTGAAAAGTCCGAGAGAGGTGACTTACTTCCTTGGCGCGGTATATATACAGTGCCGATCTGAGGTCCTACTGCCCATTGCCCATAATTGCCAAAGGGAAAGACAACTCGACCACCTAGGGTTCCCTCCCAGTTTTTTAGAACACTAGGATGATTGCCCCAGACGGTTAGCATCGTATTGCCAGCGCTGTAAGTACCAGTCTGATGTTGCGGAAGTTCGGGGCCGTAAGTTGAAACATAAGAGGTGTCGAGTCTCATGGTTCCGCGCCACTGATCAAAGTGGAGGGGTTGGTAGTACCTTAATTTCAGGGTATCGCTTTGGGTTTGTTCCCCAAATGTATCGTGATACCCCCAAAATTCCAGTACTCGCTGACTTGAATACTGATCAGACGCTTTTTCTAGATCTAAAAAACCTCCGGAGAACTTGCTTTCATCGGCCATAGTCCGTGCCGTCAATCCCAATAGAAGCAGTGGGATCAGGATGTGGGTGAAAATCCGCAACAATGTCATATACGCAGTAATATAAATGACTCAGTCAATTATGAAAAATAAGTAGATCAAGATGAAACATACAGTATTAGTAACTGGCGCTACCGCCGGGTTTGGAGAGGCCACTGCCAGACGATTTTTAGCCAACGGCCATAAAGTCATTGCTATGGGAAGGAGAGTGGAGCGCTTGGAGGCTTTAAGAGTATCCTTACCAACAGAGCAGCAGAAATGCTTGCTCACCTTGGCAATTGATGTTTGCGACAACGCTAAAGTCGATAGTCTTGCAGCTACTTTGCCGGCTGAGTTTGCTAAGGTGACGGTATTGGTGAATAACGCTGGATTGGCCTTGGGTTTGGAGCCAGCGCATCAGGCGTGTCTCGCAGATTGGGATCGGATGATTGATACCAACATCAAAGGCTTGGTGCATATGACGCGTGCTTTTTTGCCAGGAATGGTGGAGCGTCAGTGTGGCCACATCATCAATATTGGTTCAGTAGCTGGATCCTATGCTTACCCCGGTAGCAATGTATACGGCTCAACAAAAGCGTTTGTAAATCAGTTTAGCTTGAACTTGCGTGCTGATTTGGCGGCAACCGCTTTACGTGTTACCTGCATAGAACCTGGCTTAAGCTCAGGTACTGAGTATTCAAATGTCCGTTTCAAGGGTGATGATGCTAAGGCAGAAAAAGTCTATGACGGCGTCCAAGCACTCAGCCCTGACGATATTGCTGAAACAATTTATTGGTCGGCGACATTGCCTAGTCATGTCAATATCAATGTCTTGGAAGTAATGCCTGTTCAGCAATCCTTTGCTGGCACAGTGATACACCGCAATACTTAAAAGGGCGCAGCTTTCCATTTGTAAAACTTGGGATAAACGCGCATCACTACAGGGCCGTCAAAGTCCCAAGATTTACAAGTTCCCAAATACAGTGGTGGCTTGTTTTCATCCGGATCAAATAGCGCTCCCGGGATGGACTGAAAGGCAGCGGTTGCAATATTGCTGAGAAGCTCTCGCAAGTGAGTGCAGCCCTTAATGCCCCCAAGATGTTCATTGATGGTCTTGCGCCATCCTTTACCAAGACGAGCTCCAATGAGTGCATCCATCGGGGGGATGACTTGAGGGCACTCAGGGTGAGGATGGCTATCCATGGCCACCTCAATTGCCTGAATCACTAATTCAGTATTGACGGTGATGCGAACCCACATATCGTGAAATGCTTGCCCTGGTTCCCAAGTTTTTCCGCCGGTAGTAAAGGGGTGAAATTTGAAGTCCCGCAAATGCGCTTCAATATCCCACAAACCATCTTCCCGAGCATACCCCTGAAAGGTGATTTCACGGGTATGAAGTGGATTTCTAGTTACTGGGTTTGAGAGCATGGCAACAGTCGGTAAAAAGCTAAGAAGCGGTATATAGCAATCATAACGGCTTCATTTCACAGTCGCTAAATCTACTGGCTTTGTAGTATTCTTCGCAACATATGGCCAAACCGATCTCTCTCGAAAAAATATTATTTAGCCAAGGCTTTGGCACCAGGCGCTATTGCAGCGATTTAGTGTATGCCGACCTAGTCAAGGTCAATGGTGTGTTGGCGGAAGATCCCGAGGAGCGCATTGCGACAGAGGGCTTGATGCTCAATGTGGAAGGCAAGGACTGGGAGTTTCATGAAAAAGCCTATATTGCTTTTAACAAGCCACCAAACTATGAGTGCTCTCACAAAACTACGCATCACCCCAGTGTCTACAGTTTGTTGCCCAAGCCCTTTGTAGAGCGAGGCTTGCAATGTGTCGGACGTTTGGACTTTGATACGACCGGATTAATTTTGATCTCGGATGACGGCCAGTTTATTCATAAGATGACTACGCCAAAGAAAAATATTGGCAAGGTGTATGAGATCACCGCACCTGAGCCCATTACCCAAAAACAAATAGACCACTTGTTAAGTGGCGTTGTGCTTGACGATGATCCAAAGCCCTGTTTTGCTACGGCAAGCAAACAGCTTAGTGAGAATGTATTGGCAATGACTATTGTTGAGGGTCGATACCATCAAGTGAAGCGAATGATGGCCGCAGTAGGCAATCACGTTGCCAAGCTGCATCGCACTGAAATCGGGCAATACCTAATGCCTGCTGATTTATTGGAAGGCGAGTGGCGTTGGCTTTATCCAGAAGATTTGCATAAGCTGTCTAAGAGTGTGGATGCCCCCGGTGCCTAAGCCAAAGCTAGTTCCAAGCGATTTTGATTTTGAAAAAATACTGCCAGAGTGGCAGGTGAATCTACTGACCCAGGAGTTAGAGCGGGTATTTGAGTTTAAAAACTTTAAAGATGCCTTTGAATTCATGACGCTCTGCGCAAACTTTGCTGAAGAGCTTGATCATCATCCAGATTGGTCTAATTCTTGGAATAGGGTGTCGGTACGCTTGAGCACCCATTCAATGAAGGTCTTAACGGATCTCGATATCGCCATGGCAAATGCCATGGATCAATTCGCTCTTCAAGTCTTAGCTTAATTCGTTTTACTGAGCTTCCTCATCATCTTCGTCTTCTGAAGTGATGCTCATGAGTATTGTTGCCAGGAGACCGTAGACCACCTCAGTGGCAATCATGCCGTCTTCATCAAGCTCATCAATAAGGTCGTTCAAACAATCTTCTGTTGGCTCATTTAAGAGTGTCATGGCGCATTCGCACCCATAGTCAAAATCTTCGTCGTTTTGGGTTTGAGTGTCATTCGTCATAAGAATCCTTTAAGTGATGCTTCAGGATAGCAAATAAAGTCCTGCTCGCCCAGCCCTATTATTTCAGTAGCGCAAGAACTTCTTTGAAGACTGGATTTTTAGCTGTCCGAAGCCATTCAAACCCGAGCATCTCTCCGGTGATAAGTCTGGCCCCAGAAATTTGCAGCCGGTCTAAGGCGATTTGCTTATCGAGTGCTCTGCGTGAGCCAACTCCGTCTACCACCACCGATACATCGTAGCCTTCATCGATGAGTTTGAGTGCTGTTTGCATGAGGCACACATGCGTTTCGCATCCCATCAGAATGCATTGCTGACGATTGCTGGGGATGGATTGAATTAAGCCATCGGCACAGGCATTGAAATGATCTTTGCAAATAGTTTTGCTGCAAAAAGACTTAATGGATTCAATATTGCTCCCCAAGCTATTTGGGCTTTGCTCCGTGCCAATAATCGGAATCCCCAGTAGTTGGGCAATTTGAGCGGTACGGATGCATTGCTTGAGAACGGCCTCGTCTTGCTCAATGGCTGGCATCAAACGACCCTGTAAATCGATCAAAATGAGGATTGAGGTTTCCGGGTGAATTTGGTTGGATTTGCTCACAGTAGCAGGCTCACAGTTTTAAAGTCAGGGTCATCATCAAGATTGGTTATCTGAAACCCCAGATCAGAGACTAAATTGAGCATTCTCAAATTCTTACTCAAGACATATCCAAGCATTTCTTGTAGTCCATTTTCTTTCGCATGTTCTATGAGGTCAAGCATCAGATGCGTACCGACGCCATGCGTAGTATGGAGATCACTTACGCTAAGAGAAAACTCACAGACATTCTGCTTAGGCGGCGTTACATAGCGGGCAATTCCGATGAGCTCCTCAGACCCAAGCTGACTTGATTTGACTGCAAGCAAAGCCATTTCTTTCTTGTAATCAAGATGAAGGATGTCATCCAGAAAGTCATCTGGAAGTTTGGAGATTGCATGAGCAAATCGGAGATAGCGACTCTCAGGTGAGAGGTGATTGAATAACTCAATAATGCGCTCGCGATCGTCCGGTTGAATAGGGCGAATCAGATAATCATTTCCATCGCCAAGCGGAAAAGTCTTATTGGTTAATGAGTTCGATCTGTTCATGGATTGAGATATGCAAGTCTTGATGTTTCAGAATACCCTTTTTATGTATTTGCTCAAACCCTTTTAGCCCTAAAATAGATCTCTATTCATTTCACGCTGGTAAGTCCTCCATGATTTCTTTGGCTCAGGCTTTTAACGACCACTCTGTTGCCTTTTTTGTATTGGCATCCATCAGCGTTGTTGTCGTTGGAATTTCTAAAAGTGGGTTTGGTGCTGGCTTGGGAGTCTTATCATTACCGCTGATGGCGAGCCAGTCAAGTATCCATGAAGCCTTGGCCATCTTATTGCCGCTCTTAATTGCAATTGATCTGGTGGGATTAAGACGATTTTTGAAAAATGCCGATTGGCGAATACTGAAGTTGGTTTTATTGCCGGCTGCATTCGGAATGCTATTAGGCTATCTCTTCTTTTCTGTCATTACCCCTAGAATTCTTTCTCTCTCGATCGGTATTTTTACCTTGCTGTTTTTAATTCAAAGTCTGGTGATATCGCGCTTGGACCTCAAAGAGGCTAAACCATTTACATGGCTTGGAAGGTTGATGGGCGGCGTGTCTGGCTTCACCTCTTTTGTTGCGCATATCGGCGGCCCCCCAATTACGATTTATATGCTGAGAGAGAAGGTTTCTCCGATGATCTATACCTCTACACTAGGTATATTTTTTGCAGTAATGAATTTTGGCAAGATAGCACCTTATGCTTACCTTGACTTGCTTAATTTGGATCAGTTAGCCACATCAATCCTCTTGTTGCCCTTGGTTCCGGTGGGCGTCTATTTAGGTTTTTATTTGGCCGGAAAGATTTCAGTAAAGTGGTATTACATCATCGTCCAATTTTTCTTATTGGTCGCGAGCATTAAATTAATTGCAGATGGCTTGCTTGCCTAAGCACAATCAAGAAAGACTTATGAATTCTTCCGCTCGGATTAAAGTAATTGGCATTTCTGGAATAACTTGTAGCTTTGCTTTTTCAATAACTGTAATGGCGCAGACATTCTCGCCCTACACTGCCGAGCAAATCCAAGAGTTTAATAATCAACCTATTGCGCCTGTAGAAACCCCTGCAGGCCCGGTGTATTTAGAGCCCACTCCTGTAAGTCAGAAGCCAAATGCCCCTTTTGATTCTCGTTACATCAAAAATCCAGATGGTGAGGAGCAGGCTGAAGGGCAGGGTTCTGAATCAGCCGCACCCTTTGAGCCAATCCCAGCAACCTTTACCTTCTAGCAATACCTAGCTGTTAAGATTGCTTCAATATTTTAGAAAAGAGTAACCATGAAATCCCATTCCATTCGTGTTCTTGCTGGTGCCTTACTGGCTATCGCTTTTGTAGGGGCTAGCTACGCCCAAGATGCATTGCCGGTTAATGCGGCTGCCTCAGTCAATGGCGTCATCATTTCTAATGATGCCGTGGAGCAGGGTATTCAGGCGGCATTGTCGCAAGGTCAAAAGGATTCTCCAGAGCTTCGCAAGGCAGTCTTGGGAAAGATGATTGAAATTGCCCTCTTATCGCAGCAAGCAGATAAAGATGGCCTCGCAAATTCTGATCGGGCTAATAGTCAGTTGGCTTTGATTCGTCAAAATTATTTAGCAGACCTGGAGTTGTCTACTTACATGTCAAAAAATCCAGTGAGCGATGCAGATGTCCAGGCGGAGTACAACCGTGAAATTGCTTCGCTGGGATCGCAGGGCATGATCGTTGAATACAAGGTAAGTGATATTGCTGTCGCTACCGAGGCTGATGCACAAGCTGCACTAGCCAGAATTAAAAAAGGTGAGTCTTTCGATAAGGTGGCTAAGAGTGTTTCACTCGCACCAAATAAGGTTCAGGGTGGTGCTGTAGGCTGGGTACAGGCGGGGCAGACTTTGCCGCAGATTGCCAGCGTATTGGTCACCTTGTCCAAGGGTCAGGTTTCTCCTGCACCGATTCAGATGCCCCAGGGTTGGTATTTGATTAAATTGGAGGATAAGAAATCTAGCAAGCCTCCAACTTATGAGCAGGCTAAAGCAGCCATTCGCAATGGCCTGATGCAGAAGAAGCAGTTTGAGTTCTTATCCCAATTGCGTCAGGGCGCGAATATCGTCGTACGTTAAGCCAAGAGAAATCCATTTGGTTTGAAAAAGGGTGCCTGAGGGCGCCCTTTTGCATTTCCAGTCGGCTCTAGTGGTATTTCTCTATCTCAATAGCCCGTATTCAGGAGTAGATTGAAAAAATCACTGATTAAATAAGGGGACATAAATGAGCAAGAATCCATTTGATTTAGGTTCAATGGCAAATCAAGCCAAGGGTATGAAAGCTGCTCAAGCGGCAGGCCAGGCTGCCCTGACTAGTGCCCAGGAGATTGCTCAGCTAAATCAGCGAGCTGCTCAAGAGCTTTCATCGCGATTGCAGACCAAAGTAGCGGAGCTCATGAAAACACAAGACCCTAAAGCGGCATTTGATTATGTACATGCTGAAGTGTTGCAGGACGCCGCAAAAGAAGTTGCCGAGTATCAAGCACAACTTTTTCAAGCTTTAGCAAGCGGTAACAAGGAGTTGGCAAAAATTGCAGAGGCCATGATTAAAGAATCACAGCATGATTTAATTCATTTTGTGAATGAAGCTACGCAAAACGCTCCAGCGGGAACTGAGCCGTACACCTCTGTATTTAAAACTTCCTTTAATAATGCGCTGCAGAATTTTGAATTGATACGTGCCGCAATGGCAGACTCATTTGTGAGCTTTGAGAAAAACGTTGAAAATATGAGTAAGTTTTCTGTCGCTCAAAAATCTGCAAACTCAGAATCAAGAAAAAAGTCTAAATAAACCCTCCTCAATTGAGCTCTTTTGGTTTAAAGGTGCATAGCAAAGACCTACCCCCTAATGATGGCTTGTACTAAGGGGTGTTGGATTTTCTTATCTGGGCGAATGGCATAAAAATACTCATGAATATCTTTGCATTTGCCCATCATATCCATCTGATAGGTTTCTTTTAAATCTTTTTTGATAATTTCCCCAGCAGGGAAGACTCCCAAGCCGCTGGCTGCAAAGGTTTTGAGTAGCGCGCTATCCTCAAACTCCCCTGCAATATTCGGGCTGATTCCATTTTGAGCGAACCATTGATCGATGAGGTGGCGAACTTTAGAGTGTGCAGTGGGTAATAGGATTGGTAGCTCGCTGAGGCATTCAGGAAATGCTTTCTTAGATTGCTTAAGTAGTTTTTTGGGGCCAAACCAAGCTATCGATGATTTGACTAGTTCCTCGCTGTAGACCTGAAGATTTTTATTGCTAGGAGCGGGCCTGTCAGCCAGGACAATATCCAGTCGATGTAAGGCTAGATCCGCGAGGAGGTCTTCAAATTCACCCTCGTGTGCTATCAGTTGTACGTCGTTTTTTTCTAGGATAGGCTCTACAAGCTGCCTAGTAACTAGTTTTGGCAGGCCATCTGATACACCAACCGTGATTTTTATTTTCTTAGAGCTTGCAGCCTCTCTTACTGCTTCAGGTAGTCGCTCCCCTAATAGAAAGATTTGATCGGCAATTTCTAGAGCAGCAAATCCAGATTCCGTTAGGGCAATCCCCCGACCAGCTGGCTTGAATAGTAAGTATCCAAGCGATTTTTCTAATTCATGTACTTGGGCGCTAATCGTCTGAATAGCAATATTGAGGCGCTCAGCTGCTTTGGACATGCTGCCTTCCTTGGCAACCACCCAGAAATAGTAGAGGTGACGGTAGCTATAGAGCATTTTGACTATCAGTTTTTTACGAAATTATTATCAATATATATCTGCTTTTTCTTAAGTGCAAACCGGCCTACATTAACCCCATAGAAATCCATGGAATTCATGGGTGATTTTTTAGGAGACGAAAGTGGAACTATTTAGCCCGGAATTTTTCTCGGCACTACTGGCAATTATTGTGATTGACTTAGTGCTAGCAGGCGACAACGCAATTGTTATTGCGATGGCTGCCAGAAACTTGCCAGCTCATCTGCAAAAAAAGGCAATCATATGGGGTGCTGTAGGCGCCATTGCTGTCAGAAGCGCTATGACGCTATTGGTGGTGTACCTGCTCAAGATCCCTGGATTAATGCTGATAGGTGGATTGTTGCTGGTTTGGATTGCTTACCGCTTACTCAATCCTGAGCAAGAGAACGATGAGCATGGCCAAGCCTCTACAACCTTTTGGGGTGCCATGAAAACCATTGTGATTGCAGATGCCATCATGGGTCTAGACAACGTTCTCGCAGTGGCTGGCGCATCACACGGCAGTTATGTGTTGGTTGTCCTTGGTTTGTTGATTAGTATTCCCGTCGTGATTTGGGGTTCTACACAAATACTCAAGCTCGTCGAGCGCTACCCTTCTGTGACTTACTTGGGCGCTGGTGTGCTGGCATGGACGGCGGCAAAAATGATCGTCTCTGAACCTATCTCTCAAGAGTGGCTGGCATCTCAAAGTCCGGCTTTGGAATACGTAATTCAAGTGGTAGCTGTATTGGGTGTATTAACTAGTGGTTTTATTAGAGGTAGACGTGCGCTTGAAGATGTCATTGCCCCTTCGGTTGTTATTCCGGAGTCTGCAAATATCGTTTCACCACAGCAGTCCACTAATTTTGGAGGAAATAAAATGAACAACATTCTGATTCCAGTAGATGGTTCAAGCAACTCAGATATGGCAGTTAAGCATGCTGTAAGGACTTATGGAAAAGATCCAAATGCGCATTTTCATCTATGCAATGTGCAACCCACCTTATATCGCCATATTGGGAAATATTTAAGTAAACAAACCGTTAACGAGTGGCATGCTGAGCGGGCAAGCCAGGCAGCAGTATCCGCATCCAGTTATCTAGAGAAGCAAGGGCTGAACTTTTCCTTTACTTATGTATGCGGCGACAAGGGCGATGCTATTCGTGATGAAGCCATTCGACTTGAATGTGATCGTATTGTGATTGGCACTTCAAAGAAAAACTCCCTAAGCCGTTTATTTGAAAACTCGACTACCGCCAAGCTACTAGAAATCAGCGATATTCCAGTTGAAGTAGTAACCGGCAGCTCATTACCTGTTCTTGAGCGTTGGGGAATTCCGGCTATAGGTGCTGGAGCAGCAACTGCCTTGATGGCGGTCGTAATCGATTAGTTTTAATCCAGTAGTTCTCTCTTTTTGCCCTCTTTGGAGGGCATTTTTTTAAAATATCTACTAATGAGTGCTTCATTGTTTACTCAATATATTCACCATAAGTATGATCTAATTACACTTGTACATATGGGGAGTAGCCTGCTCGGTCATCCGAGTCTCTTATGCCGACATTTCGACCTTTGGGTCCGGTATAGGAGTGAGTCAATATCAAGGCAAGACCATTTAATTTTTATAAATGGTTATATTTTGAATTTGCAGCCCCAAGCCTCGTTTTACCTCTTCAAAACCGTGCTGAGATCCCTTATTTGGGGAATTTCTCGTATTTTGGCCTTGTTTGCGCGGGATAATGAAAGATCCTGTTTATTCTCTAAAATTGATGCAATGAATCGCTTAAAGTCTTTGTCGATACTTGCCTGCTGCATCTTATTTGCCGGCAGTGTTAGTGCGCAAAGTCAAAAGCCACTCACGATCAATCAGCTTATTAATATTGCGCTGGAGTCGAGCCCTCAAGTTCTGGCTGCTCGCGATCAATCCAGGGCGGTTAAAGGTCAGCTATCTTCAGCTCGCGCTATCCCTAATCCTGAATTTGAACTTAATACTGGTCAACAAAAATCTGCGTCTGGGCCATTGACTACCGGTAATGTTTCTTCCTGGTCGGTAACACAGCCTCTGGACATGCCTTACACCCGCTACCCTAGAGTCAATGCCGCAGAGGCCAATGTGCGCGCTGCTGAGGCTACTCGTATTGCCTTTGAGATTGAAATGATTTCTCGAGTGCAGCAACGATTTTACGAGTTGATGCGTCGTGAGGCGGAATTAAAAGCCGCAGAAGAAGATTTGAGTCTGACGAAGCAAATTCGGGATCGTATGCAAATTCGTTATGACGTTGGTGAAACTGCTCGATTTGAATTAATTCGCGCTCAAACGGAATTTCTGAATGCGCAAATTAATACTGAATCCAGCAAGCTTAGAGTGGAGCAGGCTAAAGGTCAGCTTAGGCAGGTAGTAGGGCATAACTTATCTGTTGACTATGAGGTTGTTGCGCAACCCGTCAAGATCGAGCCTTTACCTTCTTTGCCTATCTTGTTGAGTGAGTTACATGCCCAAAGTCCTGAGCTACAGAGAGCAAAAGCAGAGGTTGAAGCCACTGAGTCCAAGCTCAGCTTTGAGCAAAACTCTCGCTTGCCTCGTCTGTCCATTAAGGCTCAGCAATATAACGACCCTAACTTCACTGACCGCCTTTATGGATTGGTTGTGAGTATTCCTATTTGGGACTTCAAGGGTGGTCAGGTAGCCGAAGCAGAAGCCAATGCATCTAAGGCTAAGAACCAGCTCAATGCGCAAACTCAAAGTCTTGAGCAGCAATTAGAAACAGCTTATAAGCTTTATCAGATGACTAGTTATCAGGTCAAAATATTAGATCAAGAAGTGGTTCAGTTGGCATCTAGTGCGCGACGAATTGCGGAAGTTTCATATCGCTATGGAGAGCGGGGAATGCTTGAGTATTTGGATGCGCAAAGGACCTTTAGAGTGGCTCGTAATGATTTAATCAAGGCTCGCTTTGATTTGGCCTCTGTCGTTACTGAGATTGAACGTTTGAGGGCAACCCCAGAGTGGAATGCAAAAATTGAGAGTGGAAAGCAATGAATCAAGAGTTCGCAAAAATGAAGGATAAATTAAAGAGTTTGTACTCTCACTATTTGGCGATTGCAAAAGTCTATGCGAAGGAGTGGATGGCAATCGTCCTTAAAGCGCAGCATGATTTCTATATGCTGACCCATGATTGGTTTACTGCTCATTTACCTCGTGTAGCTCGGCAATACGATAAGAGTCCTCAGTGGACGCAAAAAGGACTTTTTTACTTCCCTTGGTTCTGTCTTTTTCTGATCATCCTGAATTACTTCAACGTGTTTGATCGTAGCCCTACCATCAAGTCTGTGCAAGATCCTAACGTCGTGATTGTGAATAATGATTTGCGCAACATGATTACGGATGGGCGAATTTACACTGGATCCTTTGTTGAAGAGCTGCGCG
>JACCDY010986291.1_pt1 | contig 12900 bp, 13 predicted proteins | sample 7446391 | NCBI WGS metagenome assembly JACCDY01 (sample SAMN15323451, study PRJNA562643) | freshwater metagenome | isolation source: river surface water | place: USA:Blue River Watershed | collected 2017-08-18 | reverse complement strand
TTCACGCTGGAACAGCGCCTCGTCGAAGTAACTGGAAACTGGTAGTTGGCTTGCGGCCTGCTGCAGTTGAAGACTTAAATCAGACATGGGTGACCTGACCTAGAGACTCCCCCTATGAAGGGGCAGGGACAAAGCGCTGAATTCGAAGAAAGCGGCGCATGAAAAAGGCGGAAATGAATCCGCCCGGGGTCGCAGATTGTACCCCGGGGGACGCAGAGATTTTTGACAGCCCCAGCGCGCCCAACCATCCGCACGGGCGGGTGGGGGGTGAAAGTCTAAAATCCGGGTTTTGCCGCACCATACGACACATGTCCAAGACCCCTACCGCTGCACCGGCGCCCAAGCTGCCGGCCACCTACGAGGCTGCCCTGCAGGAGCTGGAGCAGCTGGTCTCCCGCCTGGAGTCGGGTCAGATGCCTCTGGATGAGCTGCTGGCGGGTTACCAGCGCGGCGCAGCCCTGCTGGCTTATTGCAAGGACAAACTGCAGGCGGTTGAAGACCAGATCAAGGTGCTGGACGGTGGTCAGCTCAAACCCTGGGATGCGGCATGAGTGGCGGTTTTGACCTTCAGGCCTGGATGCAGCCGCACCTGGTGCGGGTGGAGCAGGCCCTGTCGGGCTGGGTGGACGCCTCGGCGCCGGCCGGTCTGGGCGAGGCCATGCGCTACGCAGTGCTGGATGGCGGCAAGCGCCTGCGTCCCCTGCTGGTGCTGGCCGCGGCCGAGGCTGTGGGGGTGGGCGCCAGCGAAGCCGCCCTGCGTGCGGCCTGCGCCATTGAACTGATCCACGCCTATTCGCTGGTGCACGACGACATACCCTGCATGGACAACGATGTGCTGCGCCGGGGTAAGCCCACGGTGCATGTGCAGTTTGGCGAGGCGCAGGCCCTGCTGGCGGGCGATGCCCTGCAGACTCTGGCCTTTGAGCTGCTGACGCCCGAAGGCGACAGCGTGCCAGCCAGCGTACAGGCGCGCTGCGCCGGCCTTCTGGCGCGTGCTTCGGGTTACTGGGGCATGGCCGGGGGGCAGGCGATCGATCTGGCCAGCGTGGGGCGCGCACTGAGCGAAGACCAGCTGCGCCAGATGCACCGCCTCAAGACCGGCGCCCTGCTGCTGTGCAGTGTGCAACTCGGCGTGGCCTGTGCTGGGGCCGTGCCTGCGCAGGCGCAAGAGGCGCTGGCGCGTTTTGGACAGGCATTGGGCCTGGCCTTCCAGGTGGTGGACGACATCCTCGATGTGACGGCCGACTCCGCCACCCTGGGCAAGACCGCCGGTAAGGACGCTGCCGCCAACAAACCCACCTACGTGGCCCTGATGGGGCTGGAAGCCGCCCAGCGCCATGCCGATGAACTGGCGCAGCAGGCCTTGCAGGCCCTGACCGACACGGCACTGGGCAGCGACGCCCTGCAGGCCCTGCAGGGCCTGGCCGACATGGTCGTGCGGCGTCAACACTGATTTTGCGGACACCCTTCATGTCACGCCTGCTTGAAACCATCCAGTCCCCCACCGACCTGCGCCGTCTGAGCCGCTCGCAACTGCCGCAGGTGGCCGACGAGGTGCGCGCCTGCGTGCTCGACAACGTCTCCAAAACCGGTGGGCACCTCAGCTCCAATCTGGGCACCGTCGAACTCACGGTGGCCCTGCACTACGTCTTCAACACGCCCGAAGACCGGATCGTCTGGGACGTGGGCCACCAGACCTACCCGCACAAGATCCGGACGGGCCGACGCGAGCGCATGCCCACGCTGCGCCAGCTGAACGGCCTGTCGGGCTTTCCGCGCCGTGACGAAAGTGAATACGACACTTTTGGTGTCGGCCATTCGTCCACCAGCATCTCGGCAGCGCTGGGCATGGCACTGGCCGCCCGCCAAAAAGGCGAGAGCCGCCACGCGATTGCGGTGATCGGCGATGGCGCCATGACGGCCGGCATGGCTTTCGAGGCGCTCAACCACGCCGGTGTGGAAGACTGCAAGCTGCTGGTGGTACTCAACGACAACGACATGTCGATCAGCCCCCCGGTGGGCGCGCTCAACCGTTATCTGGCCCAGCTCATGAGCGGGCGTTTTTACGCCGCCGCCAAAGAGGGCGCCAAGCAGGTGCTCAAGGCCGCGCCGCCGCTGTTCGAACTGGCTAAACGCTTTGAGGAACATGCCAAGGGCATGGTGGTACCGGCCACGCTGTTCGAGAAATTCGGTTTCAACTACATCGGTCCGATCGACGGCCATGACCTTGAATCGCTGATCCCGACGCTGGAAAACCTCAAGCACCTCGAAGGCCCGCAGTTTTTGCATGTGGTCACCAAAAAAGGGCAGGGCTATAAGCTGGCCGAGGCAGATCCGGTTGCCTACCACGGCCCGGGCAAGTTCGATCCGGCCGTCGGCATCGTGCCCCCGGCCACGCCGCCCAAGACCACTTTCACCCAGGTGTTTGGTCAGTGGCTGTGTGACATGGCGCAGCAGGACGAGCGGTTGGTGGGCATCACCCCGGCCATGCGCGAGGGCTCGGGCATGGTGGCGTTCCACAAGCAATTTCCCAAGCGCTACTATGACGTCGGTATTGCCGAGCAGCATGCGGTCACCCTGGCGGCTGGTCTGGCCTGCGAAGGCGTCAAACCGGTGGTGGCGATCTATTCGACCTTTTTGCAGCGCGCCTACGACCAGCTCATCCACGATGTGGCGCTGCAAAACCTGCCGGTGGTGTTTGCGCTGGACCGCGCAGGCCTGGTGGGGGCGGACGGCGCCACGCATGCCGGGGCGTATGACATCGCTTTCATCCGCTGCATCCCGAACATGAGTCTGGCTTGTCCGGCCGACGAGCGTGAATGCCGTCAGCTTTTGAGCACGGCGTATGCGCAGAACCACCCAGTGGCGGTGCGTTACCCGCGTGGCGCGGGCGTCGGGGCGCAGCCTCTGGCCGATCTGGCGGGCCTGCCCTTTGGCAAAGGCGAGACCCGCCGCATCGGACGCAGAACCGCCATTCTGGCCTTTGGCTCCCTGTTGTACCCGGCCCTGCAGGCCGGCGAAGCGTTGGATGCCACCGTGGTCAACATGCGCTGGGCCAAGCCACTGGACACCGAGCTGCTGGCGCAGGTGGCGCGCGAACACGAACAGATCGTGACGTTGGAGGAGGGCTGCATCATGGGTGGCGCAGGCAGCGCCGTGATGGAGGCGCTGCAGGTGTTGGGTCTGGTGCGGCCAGTGCTGCAACTGGGCTTGCGTGACGAGTTCATCGAGCATGGCGATCCGGCCAAACTGCTGGCCCTGCAGGGGCTGGATGCCGCAGGCATCGAGGCTTCGGTGCGCCAGCGCTGGCCAGTGTGAAGCCGGTTCAAGGCTTGTTTGAAATCAAATCATTCCGAATTTGCCGGTTTTGACACTCTAAAAGGGTAAACCCGGGCCGGCTGCCCTGTAGGACCTTTCTACAATCATGCCTTGACCCGAAAGTCAAGGTATGACACCCGGGCCTGTTTTTTGTTCTATGAGGAGTTTTCCATGGATCGTCGTTCCATTCTGAAAAATGCGGGTATCGCAGGCGTGCTGGCTGCTGGTGTAGCACCTGCAGTGCATGCCCAGGCTGCAGTGCGCTGGCGTCTGGCTTCGAGCTTCCCGAAATCGCTGGATACCCTATTTGGCGGCTCTGAACTTTTCGCCAAGAAAGTCAAGGAGATGAGCGGCGGCAAGTTTGAGATCACTACGCATGCGGCCGGTGAGCTGATGCCCGCATTCGGTGTGCTGGATGGCGTTCAAAGCGGCTCTGTGGAATGCGCCCACACCGCGCCTTACTACTTCTTCGGCAAGGACGAGACCTTCGCGCTGGACTGTGCTGTGCCTTTCGGCCTGAACAGCCGCCAGATGACGGCGTGGATGGTGCACGGCAACGGCATGAAACTGATGCGCGAGCACTACGCCCGCTACAACATCGTGAACTTCATGCTGGGCAACACTGGCACGCAGATGGGTGGCTGGTTCCGCAAGGAGATCAAGTCTTCTGCCGACCTCAAGGGCCTGAAGTTCCGCGTCGGTGGTTTCGCTGGCAAGGTGCTCGAGCGCATGGGTGCCGTGCCACAGAACATCCCAGCAGGCGAGATTTACCAGTCGCTGGAAAAAGGCACGATCGACGCAGCCGAATGGATCAGCCCGCACGATGACCTGAAACTGGGTCTGAACAAGGTGGCGCCTTTCTATTACTACCCTGGCTGGTGGGAAGGTGGCCCGCAGCTGACGCTGATGGTCAACCAGAAGGCCTACGAAGCCCTTTCGCCCGAGAACAAAGCGATTATCGAAGCGGCTTCCATGCTTGCCCATGTGGACATCCAGGCCAAGTACGACGCCTTCAACCCTGGTGCGCTCAAGCAGCTGGCTGCCCAGAAGACCAAGGTCCTGCCATTCCCGAAAGAGATGATGGACGTGGCCTTCAAGCATGCCCAGGCTGTCTACTCCGAGTTGAATGCAAAGAACGCGAACTGGAAGAAGGTCTTCGACGACTATTCCAAGTTCCGCGCCGATGCCAACTGGTGGTTCCGCTTCGGCGAAGCCCGCTTTGACAGCTTCATGCAGTCCCAGAAGCTCTGATTCCGGTCAGGTCTGCTTCAACAGCCCGCTGTGCGTCAATGCCGGCGGGCTTTTTTATGCTTTGCGGGGAGCGACGGTAAGACCTGCAGCTAGGTGAAGGGGAGGCCCAATGGGGCGACTTCATGCGCCAAGCGACTTTGAGCCCAGTCTGGCTACCCCTTATTGCGCATCACCTTGGATGGCACACTTCAATCCCTGGCCACCAAAGCCTCATGCTGACGCAATGCTTCAGACAGGCGGGCGAACTCATCAAGTAATGCCCTGTCGTGGCAATAGAAAAAGGTGAAGGTGCCGCCCAGGTTGCGCGCGTAAATCCGGGGTGCGATCAGAAACTCCAGGCCACGCACGCGCATGACCTTGATGAAGGCCAGTTCTCGCAGAGCCAGACGTCGGCGCCACATCCAGCTTTGTTCGATTGCCTCGCCGTCCAGTCGGATGCGGCTGCGCTGGATATGCCAAACGATGTAGGCCAGCATGCCCCATGCAACCGCTACCCATGCACCCTGGCTGGAGCGCCAGTCAAAGTCCAGGCGCCAGATCCAGGCCAGCAGGGTCAGCAAGATGGCCCAGGCCAGGGTTTTGAACACAGGGCCGAAGGCCTGGCCGGTCATGGCCGGCTCAGGCGGTTGGTAAGGGTAGGGGAGTGGCGCCTTGAGGACGTCTTCAGTGGTGTGGGGCATGCTTGCACGGACTCCAGAAAGAAAAACACCCCGCAGGCGAACCGGCGAGGTGTCAGGGCAGGGGGTGTTTACTTGTTGTCGCCCGGAGGGGGCGGCATCAGGTCTTTCATTGGATCGTCTGCCGGTTGGCCGTCAGCAGGAGCATCATCAGGCGCCGGTGCGGCTTCCAGCACCACCGAGTTGATGTCCACCACCTCAGGCTTGTCCAGGAAAGACGTCACCGTTTGCGGCACGAAGATCACCACCAGCACCAGCAGCAGCTGCATGATCACCCAGGGAATGGAGCCCAGATAAATGTCGTTGGACTTGACGGGAACGGGAATGCGCTTTTCTTTGTAGAGCGTGTCAGCGATGCCACGCAGGTAAAACAGCGCAAAGCCGAAGGGCGGGTGCATGAAGCTGGTCTGCAGGTTCACGCACAGCAGCACGCCAAACCAGATCAGATCGATGCCCATTTTGTCGGCCACAGGAGCCAGCATGGGGACGATGATGAAGGCGATCTCAAAAAAGTCCAGGAAGAAGGCCAGGAAGAACACAAAGATGTTCACCACGATCAGGAAGCCGACCTGACCCCCTGGCAGACCTGACAGCAGGTGCTCCACCCAGATCGCACCGTCCACACCCTGGAACACCAGGCTAAATACCCGAGAACCGATCAGGATGAAAACCACCATGGCGGTCAGGCGCATGGTGGCCTGCATGGCGTCCCACAGCAACGTTTTGCTCAGGCGCTTGTGCATTGCCGCCAGAATCAGGGCGCCGACCACGCCCATGGCACCGGCTTCGGTCGGGGTTGCCACAGCATGGTCCTGGAAAGGCAGACCGCCCATGGAGCCCAGCACGGTGAAGATCAGCACAGCCGAGGGAATGATACCCTTGAGGCATTTGCTCCAGAGTGCCCAGCCGTTGAGGGTGCGTGCTTCCACAGGCACACCAGGCACGTATTGAGGACGGAAGATGGAAAGGGAGAACGTGTAGAGCGCGAACATGGCGATCTGCAGCAGCGATGGACCCCAGGCGCCCTTGTACATGTCGCCCACCGACCGGCCAAGCTGGTCGGCCAGCACCACCAGCACCAGCGAAGGCGGCACAAGCTGGGTGATGGTGCCCGAGGCGGCCAGCACGCCAGTGGCGTAACGCATGTTGTATCCGTAGCGGATCATCACGGGCAGGGAGATCAGGGCCATGGCGATCACCTGACCGGCCACGGTGCCGGTGATGGCGCCCAGAATGAAGCCAACAATGATCACCGAATAGCCCAGGCCACCGCGGATTGGACCGAACAGCTGACCCATAGAGTCCAGCATGTCTTCTGCCAGACCGCATTTCTCGAGGATGGCCCCCATGAAGGTGAAGAAGGGGATGGCCAGCAACAGGTCGTTGTTGAGGATGGAGAAGATGGAGATCGGCAGGTTGCCCATGAAAGCGGCTGGGAACCAGCCCATCTCGATGGCATAAAAGCCACAGCCCAGTCCCAGGGCAGCGAGCGAGAAGGCGACCGGAAACCCGATCAGCATCACGATCACCAGCCCGGCGAACATCACCGGGGCGAAGTTTTGCATTTCCATTTTTTAATTCCTTGCAGTGTGCAGTCAGTCAGGACGCGGCATCACTGCAGCGGTTTCTCATAGTGGGTGTCCATGGCGTATTCGCCGCTCAGGTAGGCCACGCGCTTGAACAGTTCGGCCAGGCCCTGCAGCCAGACCATGGCAAAGCCCACCGGCATGGCCAGTGTGACGGGCCAGCGGATCAGGCCGCCTGCGTTGCTGCTGACTTCGCCGGTGACCAGGGTGTTCCAGAAGTAGGGAAAGGACAACCAGGTCAGGAAGCCCATGACCGGCATCAAAAATACCAGCAGGCCGAAAATGTCAACGTACACAGGGCCGTTGCCTTTGAGCTTGCCGTAGACCAGGTCGACGCGGACGTGTTCGTTGACCTTGAGCACATAGGGCGCGCCGGCCATGACCATCCAGGCGAACAGGTACCACTGGATCTCCAGCAGGCCGTTGGAACTCCAGTCCAGGCCATAACGGATGAACGCGTTGCCGGCGCTGATCGTTGCGGCCAGAAGCACTGTCCAGGAGGCAATTCGGCCGAACCGGTCGCTGAGCCAGTCCATTGATTTGGCAAATTTGAGTAATGCAGACATGGGGGACCCCCAAAAAAGGATGCGTGATTTTAGTGGAGTCGGCTGGATGGCCTCTGGTTTGCCAGTTTTGAAATTTTTCGGCACTGCCGACCAAAATCGGTTCAACGCGGAAAGGGTAAACCCGTGGCTCAGGTCCACCAGGGCAGTGAGCGCTTGAGCGAATGGACCTGTCCTGCTTGTTTTTGATCAGCGTAGCCGGGCAAACTGTCCAAAAGGTCGCTCCAGCCGGGGGCTCGCAGCAGGCTCAGCAGTTGTTGCACCGGCGGGGTATCCAGAGCACTTTTGAGACACACCAGCCAGTAATGTTCATGCAGCAGCGGCACATAGTCGAGCTGATGGGCTCGGGCGGCCGACTCGATACCCAGTGCGCAGTCCGCCTGACCTGCGGCCACGCAGGCGGCCACCGCGGCGTGCGACGATTCTTCGTGTGAGTAGCCGCGAATGCCTGGTCCGCCAAGCCCGTGATCGGCCAGCCATTCGTCAAGCAGTAACCGCGTGCCGGTACCCAGGGTCCGGTTGACGAAGCGTACGTCGCTGCGCAGCAAATCCTGCCAATTTTGCAGCTGCAGTGGATTGCCGGGCGCCACCATCAGGCCCTGCTGGCGTAATGCAAATCCGATCAGTTTGTGTTGGCCTGTGGCCAGCAGGGGCCGGTATGTGTTGGCCACCAGCGAATCGGGGGAGGGCTGCACAGGAGAATGAAAGCCTGCCACGGTGCAGCGGCCTTCGTTGAGTGCGCGGATCGCATCCACGCTGCCGCAAAAGCGCATGTCCAGATGCAGGCCCTGGCCGGCGGCGTGTTCGCGCAGGCGCACCAGTGCGTCGTCGTGGCTGGCGTACACCGTCAGCACATGGCTGGCGGGATCAAAAGCCATGGCAAAGGTCTTTTCCAGTTCGGCCTGCAGGGCGCTGATCTGCGGCGCCAGCCGGGCCTGGGCCTGGCGTTCGGCCCACAGCAGCTTGTCGGCAAATTCGGTCAGGCGCGCCGGCTGACCTTTTTCCCAGACGATCAGGGCTTGGGCCAGCGTTTGTTCCCAGCGTTTGAGTTCGCCCCAGACATGTCGATAAGACAATCCCAAGGCCTTGGCCGCCATGGAAATCGAGCCACTGTCACGCACCGCCTGCAACAGGGCCATGAGCGGATGGTGCAGCGGTGAAGTTGGGGTGCTGCGGTCGCTGCCATCGGGCGACCACTGGTAGGACAGGTGGATTTTGGGCACAGCACAAGTGTGCCTGAACTGCTGGACGTGGCTTATGCACGGTGTTTCATAACGGACAACCCGTAGACCCAAGGTGCGCGCGCTGCACTACCATCGCGCTCGTTGTATGAATACCTTCTCTGACAGCGTCTCCACGGCGTTGCATTTGCTGATTGACTTCGATCCCCAGCTTGGGGTGATTGTGGGCCGCTCCCTGGCGGTCAGTGCCACGGCCTGCCTGGTGGGCTATGGGCTGGGTGTGCTGCTTGGCGCCTTTTTGGCGGTGAGCCGTTTTCGTGGACGCGGTGCAGTGCTGGTGGTGCTCAACACCCTCTTGGCGTTGCCCTCGGTGGTCGTGGGGCTGGTGGTGTACCTGCTGCTCTCGCGCACCGGGCCGCTGGGCTTTCTGGGCTGGCTCTTCAGCTTCAAGGCGATGGTGCTGGCGCAGCTCATTCTGGTGCTGCCGGTGGTGACTGCGCTCACGCGCCAGGTGGTCGAGGACGTGGAACGCCAGCACGGTGAGCAGTGGGCTTCGCTTGGCGCCGGCCCGTGGCTGCGCAGCCTGATCCTGGCCTGGGACGAGCGCATGGCCCTGATGACGATTTTGGTGACCGCCTTCGGTCGAGCCATCTCAGAGGTTGGGGCGGTGATGATCGTGGGCGGCAACATTGACGGCTTTACCCGTGTGATGACCACAGCCATTGCGCTGGAAACCAGCAAGGGTGATTTGCCGCTGGCATTGGCGCTTGGTCTGGTGCTGTTGGCTGTGGTGGGCTTGCTTAACCTGCTGCTGGCTTTGCTGCGCGGACGTGCCGATGCCCCCCGGCAACCTGACACCGTCGTGGTGGGAGGGCTGTGATGGTGGTGGTGCAACTGGACAAGGTCACGGTGCAGCTGGGTAACGTGAGGGCGCTGAGCGATGTCAGTCTGCGAATTGCGGCGGGTGAGCGAGTGGCGCTGGTGGGGGCCAACGGCTCGGGCAAAAGCACTTTGCTGCGCACCCTGCACGGGCTGCTGCTCCCCGCTGCCGGAAAGGCCTGGTGCGATCCTGCACGCCGTCAGGCCATGCTGTTTCAGCGGCCGCACATGTTGCGCGTGTCTGCTCTGGCCAATGTGGCTTTGGGTTTGTGGCTTGACCGCTCACTTGGCCTGTCCTGGCGCGCGGCCAAGGCCCGGGCGGTGCAGGCGCTGGCGCGCGTGGGTCTGCAGGGCATTGCCGCCCAAGGCGGACGGCAGCTCTCGGGCGGCCAGCAGCAGCGCCTGGCGCTAGCGCGGGCCTGGGCACGCCAGCCCGATGTATTGCTGCTGGACGAGCCCACCGCCAGCCTGGACCCGCATGCGAAGCGGGAGGTCGAAGCCCTGATTGCCGAATTTGCACAAGGCACAGGCGAACCACTCACCCTGGTCTGGGCCAGCCACAACCTCGGTCAGGTCAAGCGCATTGCCAGCCGGGTGGTGTGTCTGGAGTCCGGCCGCGTGCTGGCCGACCTGCCGGTGCACGATTTTTTCAATGCCCAGGTGCTGGCACGTATCAGCCCCGAGGCCCATGCCTTTGTTCAGGGAGAAATGACATGACGACGCTCTTGCGTCTGCTGCTCCGACTGCTGGTCAGTGCGTTGCTGGCCAGCCCGCTGGCCTGGGCACAAAGCTCCTCGATCGTGGTGTCGTCCACCACATCGACCGAACAGTCGGGCTTGTTCGCGCACCTGCTGCCGGCCTTCAGGAAGGCCAGTGGCATCGATGTGAAAGTGGTGGCGCTGGGCACCGGTCAGGCACTCGACATGGCGCGCCGGGGCGATGCTGACGTGGTCTTTGTGCACGACAAGGCGGCCGAAGAAAAATTCATGGCCGAGGGCTTTGGCCTCAGACGTCAGGAGGTCATGTACAACGACTTTGTGCTGATCGGCCCCAGGGCCGATCCGGTGGGCACCCGCGGCAAAGACATCGTGGCCGCCTTGGGCAAACTGGTCGCCGCCCGTGCCCCTTTCGTCTCGCGTGGCGACAAGAGCGGCACGCACGCCGCCGAACTGCGTTTCTGGAAGATGGCCAACCTGGACCATGCCAAAGGCAGCGGCTACCGCGAATGCGGCTGCGGCATGGGCCCTGCGCTCAACATCGCCGCCTCACAGGGTGCTTATGTGCTGGCCGACCGCGGCACCTGGCTGAACTTCAAAAACCGCGCCGATCTGGCCGTGCTGGTCGAAGGCGATCAACGCCTGTTCAACCAGTATGGCGTGATGGTGGTCAACCCCGCCAGACACCCGCATGTCAGGCAGGCCGAAGCGCAAAAGTTTGTGGACTGGGTGACGTCGGCTGCAGGTCAGGCAGCGATTGCCGACTACAGGATCGGCGGCGAGCAGCTGTTTTTTCCGAACGCTGGCAAATGAGCCGACACCGGGCCGATCAGGCCTTGGGTGTGCCGAGTTTGCGGTACACCGTGGCCCGGCTGATGCCCAGGGCGCGTGCCGCCTCGGCCACATTGCCGCGGGCCTTGACCACGGCCTGACGGATCAGTTCGGTTTCCACATCGCGCAGCGCCTTGCCGCTGCTGCGCGGTGCGCTGTTGACGGCTTCGCCGGCGCGTGCACGGTGCGCCTGGGTCTGCAGGCGCAGGCCTGACCACAGTGGGACCTCGTAAAAACCGTCGTCACGCCGCGCTGCATCGAACAGGTTTTCCCAGGGCATGGCAAACACATCGCTGGCGTGGGCGCTGGCGTCACCCACATCGAGTGACAGCATTTGTCGCGCAGTGGGGTTGGCCCCGCTGATGCGACCGTCGGCGTCCAGTGTGAGCAGGCCGTCGCTGTCGTCGCCGGGCTGGTTGCCGGGCCAGTTCAGGCGCAGGGTGAGCGCATGCGGCGAGGCCAGCAGCCAGCTGTTTTCGATGCTGCGCGCCGAGCGACGCACCAGGTGCTTGAGAGCGGGGCGCTCGGCCACTTCCACACCGGTCAGGTCGAGCATGCCGGCGCAGCGGCCGTCGGGGCCGAACACGGGTGCACCCGCACAGCTGTAGACGCTGGTGTCGTCAAAGAAATGCTCACCCCGGTGCAGCCAGACGGGTTGCAGCTCGGTCAGTGCAGCGCTGATGGCGGTGGTGCCCACGGCGCGCTCGGACAGGTCCACGCCCACACGCGCGATCACGTCGGCTCGGCGGTCGCTGCGGTCGACCGGGCCGTGCACGTCGATGACGATGCCCTCGGCATTGGTCAGGATGGCGAAGTAGCCGATGTTGCCCATGGCCCGCACCAGTTCGGCCAGCACCGGGCGTGCGGCCTGCACCAGGGGGCGGTTTTCTTCCTGTACGCGGCGCATCAGCGCCGGGCTGACGGCATCGAAACCAACCGCTCGCCCTGGCTCCATTCCCCAGGACTGGCAGCGCTGCCAGCCACGCTGCAGCCAGGGCGCAAGTGCCGGCATGGCATGAGCGCTGCGCTCGTGCAGCAGTGCCTGGCGTGCCTGGGCGATGGTTTGGAGTCGGTCGGCTGCGGCCATGTGTATCAAGCTGAGAATTTGTGTGAAGTCTGCACGAGAACTGCGGGTATTCCCGGTGAAGGGCCAATGACCCTGCAGGAAACAATGGCTATGCATTGTCATTCATAAGCGCGGACATGCCCAGTCCGTGACGACCCACAGGAGACCCACATGCAAAAGGTGTTGCACATCAACCCGGACAAGTGCACTGGCTGTCAGCAGTGCGAAATGGCCTGTTCTTTCGAGAACTACGGCACCTACGCCACGGCCAAGTCGCGCATCAAGGTGTTCGACTTCCACCACACCGGCAAGAAAGTGCCCTACACCTGCACCCAGTGCGACGAAGCCTGGTGCCTGCATGCCTGCCCGGTCGAGGCCATCACCGTGGACAAGGCCACCGGCGCCAAGGTCGTCAACGAATCCACCTGTGTGGGCTGCAAGGTCTGCACCATCGCCTGCCCGTTTGGCACCATCAACTACGTGCAGGAAACCGGCAAGGTCCAGAAGTGCGACCTCTGCGGTGGCGACCCGGCCTGCGCCGACGCCTGCCCGACCGGCGCGATCACCTTCATCGACGCCAACTGGACCGGCCTCGACAAGATGAAGCAATGGGCCGACAAGCTGGGCAACCAGCCGTCTGCTGCCTGACCTTCACCACGAACTGCAATCCAAGGAGACACGAACATGTCCTGGGCTGGAAAAATCCTCCGCGTCAACCTCACGGCTGGCACCGTCAAATCCGAACCGCTGAACATGGAATGGGCCAAGGCCTATCTGGGTTCGCGTGGTCTGGCGTCCAAATACCTCATCAGCGAGATCGACCCCAAGGTCG
>JACCDY010578750.1_pt1 | contig 12905 bp, 18 predicted proteins | sample 7446391 | NCBI WGS metagenome assembly JACCDY01 (sample SAMN15323451, study PRJNA562643) | freshwater metagenome | isolation source: river surface water | place: USA:Blue River Watershed | collected 2017-08-18 | reverse complement strand
TTTCGACCCAATCCATCGCAACTAGGCCGACAATAACGCCGCGCTTGATTCCCAGAACATTCATGTAGTGACGCACCTGGGCTTCGTAGTGTGGCGGGGTTTCATTCCAATAGTTGCGCGAAGTCTTCACCTCTACTACTACCCACTCGCCGTCAATCTTTGCCAGCGCGTCTGGGTTGGCGTGTAGGAACGGAAGTGTGGGATGTTGGTAAGTTCCCGTGCGGTAGATTTCCCAATCTGGGTGCGCTTGCGGAAGTAGGGTGTCGAGAATCACCGGCTCTAGGACGTTGCCTAGTTTGACGGCAAACGAGTCAAGAACCTTTTGCGGTAGCTGGCCCGTCTTCAAGGCCCACAAGTAATAAGGTGACTCCCACGGGTTCAATCCGAGAATCGTCCCCACTTCCGAGCCACCAATACCCTCTGCGCGGGCTTCGTGCCACTCGCTAGTCCCCGATTCGAAGACCCCTAGTAGTTTTGCCCCGTTGAAGTCTTCTGGTGCGTGTAGAGCCATTTATTCGCCTTTCGTCTAGTAGCCTAAAGATACAATGACCCACCGACAAATTACCGACACTAAACACTTCAAGCTCTTGAAATCGATTCACGCTGCCGGTGGCGTTCCCTGCGAGCCTTATCCCGAACTATTTTTCCCCGAAGACATAACCGACCCTGAACTGCGATCGGCGTATACGAAGGTCGCTAAGGCGTTGTGCCAGAGTTGCCCGATTATTGAACAATGTTTTACCTACGCGCTGACAACAAACCAGCGTTACGGCATTTGGGGCGGGACGACACCAGGCGACAGAATTTGACACTTGCTATAAGTAAGCGTTATCGTTTGCTTTATGAAAGCGGAACAAGCATTTACGGCCTTAGCCGAAGCGATTAGAGCCAAAGGAACACCGGTCTGCCAGGAAGTCGATGGCGAGTTATGGTTTCCAGAATCGGGCGGGGAGTCTTATGAACTACGCATGGCGAAGAAGCTTTGCGGAACCTGCCCCGTGCAACGTGAGTGCGCCGTCTATGCTCTTATCGCTGACGAAAGTTATGGCATTTGGGGCGGGCTAACACCTAACCAACGGGACGACATTCGTAGGGGTAAGACTACGCTCGATAAAGCGTTAGCGCGATCGGCCGCCAGGGTCGAGAAGTTCAAGCTCGGTGCGATACGTTAGTGGACTTGCAGAGAATCGAACTCTGGTCTTAGTCGTTCCCGCCTGTGGGTTTTAGCGACTAATCAACACCATTTCAAGCCCTAAGAAGCCGACGCTAAACGTAGGCGCGAGAGTTCTATTTTACTTCGTCTTTTGCGTTCGGGTCGTATAGGTCGTCGTCGCCGTCGAAGTCCACGTCGTCAAAGTCGAAATTCCCGTCCTGGGTAACCTTTAGTGCGTCCTCTACGGCTTCGCTATCTGACTTAGCAACGGCAGCGCGGTAGGCGTTCTGAATGTCGGAAAGTTCTAGGGAACCCTTCCAGGCTACGGCCACGCCAACGGTTGTCAGAACTACGGCGAACGCGGAAGCAACTCCGATAATCGAACCCATAACCCAATCGCCCGCAACCGCACCGATAGCAGTTCCGCCAAAAAAGGTAGCGAGAATTAGACCAATAGACCTAATAACGATTTGCTTGATTACTTCGCGCATTGGTTCTCCTTGTTTGCTACAATTCTACCAAGTAGAAGAAACCCCTGCGTAGCAGCAACTACCAGGGGCATGAGCCAAGAAAGAACCTTGTCTATGGAAAAGTATAAGACTTGTAGCAAATGCAAGCAAATTTCTAGCCTAGAGAATTTTTGTCGCAATAAAAATCTAAAAGATGGGCTATCTGCTTGGTGTCGTGAATGTCAAAAGCGATCCACGAAGCTGTGGATTCAAAACAACCCAGAAAAAGCGAAGCAAGCTAGTCGTAATTGGCGACGCAGAAATCCAGAAAAGTATAAAACCTCTTTAGCGCAATCTAGAAGCAAGCGTAAAGACGAAATCAAGGAATACAACCGGCTTTACCTTGTCAATAATCGTGAAAAGGTCAATGAGTTACAACGGGAAAACGCTCGACGTAATCCAGAACGCTCAAAGAACAATAATGCAAAGCGTCGGGCTAGAAAAAAAGATTGTCAAACCTATTTTATTTCCAAGCGAGAGCTTCTAAAACTTTACGGATCGCCTTGTTTTGTTTGTGGCTCAATCAAGCGAATACAACTCGACCACGTTATCCCAATAGCAAGGAATGGGAATCACTCGATAGGAAACCTTATACCTTTGTGCCAGAAGTGTAACGCCTCTAAGCACGATTCCTTTTTTATGGAATGGAAGTTACGGAAGCAAAAAACTAACGATTGGCCTTTATGAATTCGATTGGGTCTTGCTTTACGCTCGTTGGCCCAAACACGCCCTTTAGTTCTTTGCTTAGAGTTAGGTGCAGGTGCGCTCCCGAACTCGCTGATCCGCTAGGGGTCTTCTTACCCCCGCCGACCTTGCCAATGATGTCGCCCTCTTTTACCTTAGTGCCGACCGGAAGACCTGGCTCCGCTAGGTGGCAGAAACCGAAGTAGCGTAGTTCTTTGTCCTTGCCCATTACGCGCAAAACCGAAACGTGGCCTCGCACGTCGCTCCATTGTTGTAGAACAATAGTCCCGTTAGCCACCGAAGGAATCGGGGTGTTGTCAGGACGGCCGAAGTCTACGCCGGAGTGCGGTTGCATACCGCGGGACTTGCGGAACTCGGAGAGTGTGCCAAAGCGGTCGGTGATGAATTTCGGGTCGAACGGGAAGCGCATAGGTCTATTCTACTTCGCGGTCGTAACGCAGCGGGAAGGTGATAACCCAGACCAAAAGCGTTCCCAGGATTAGCCAGCCCGTTAGAGTGCGGGCGGTGCCTTCGAGAACGACGTAACCAATGACCAGCGCGACAAGCGTCCAAACCTGATCGAGTAGGTCTTTGAATAGTGCCTTTACGAACTTCACTTTATCTTCCTTATTCCTGCCGCTACCTGACTAGCGATAACCGTTGATACGACAACGTCTTGCGCTTCCTCGCGCTGTTCTGGGGTCATGTCTAAACCTGCCGTAGCAAACGCTTCTACTAATTGTCCCACGGCTTCGGTGACTGCTCCGATGGCTTGGGTGACGCTTGCTTGGATTGAGCTTGATACCGACTCGCTGATAGTTTCTTCTGGGATTTGAGCAGCTTCCGTGGAAGTTGTAGACGGTTCTTCATTTATACCTTCGCTAGACTGAACGGGTGTTGGCTCGATTACTTGCTGGGTTTGTGCTTCTGTCGCTGTGGGCGATGGCGTTGGCAGTTCTGTTGGTTGTGGTGATTCTGTCGCTGTTTCGCCTGGGGTTGTGGGCGATTGTGTTGGTTCTGGTTCTGGCGATTGCGTCGGGAAACTTGCCGTTGGCGTTTGTGATGGTGTTGCTTCTGGGGTCGGTTCTGGCTGGACGGATTCGGGGCTAGGTGAAGGTTCTGGTAGCGGTGTTGGAGTGGGTTGCGGTTCTGGGGTTGGCTCTGGGCTTGCCGTTACTGATTGGGTCGGTGAAGTAGTTGCGTCGCTTGATTGCGTTTCTGGGGATAGCGTTATGGGTTCTATTGGTTGAGCTATGGGAGTCGCGGCGATCGTCATAATCGGCCCGTAGAACCCCGCCCAGAATCCTCGGTCGATTCCTTCTAGCGTTATCCTCTGGCTTCCGGTAATTGTAAAGACGTAATCCCTGGCCCCGTGTTTTTCGGTTACTTCGATTACCTGGTCGCCTAGTGTGATTCGGTAGGTGTCGATTACTTCGCCGTTATAGCCGATTTTGTTTGTTATGTCGTTCACGACGGTAACGGTTACGACCGAGTCGGTGAACGTGCGGGTAACGCTTCCCCATTGGTAGCTAAATTGGATTGTGTCGCCGTCTTGTCTAACGTCGGCGTTTGCAGGGGTTGAGAATAACCAACCGAAAGCTAAGACTAAGACAATTAGCCAGCGACGCATTAGAGAGCGTTGTAGATAGACGAAGCGATTGCACCGATCACCGCGGACGCACCGGCAAGAATCCACATACGACGTTCTAGGGAACGAATCCGCAACTCGTGGTCTTTCATGTTGCGTTCGACCCAATCTATGTGCGTCGGAATCTTCTCGTTTAGTCGCTCTACCTGTTTGATTAGCTCAATAGCCCAGGTAGGGATTTGTTCGTCATTCATAAGATACGCTCCAAAAATCGGGGCGTAGGTTGTGGGTTTAGTTTAGCAGAGCCTCGGCCTCGGCCTGGGTTAGTCCAAGTGCCAGAAGCTTTGCAATACCAGAAGCCTTAGCCGCTGCCTTCGCTTGTTCGGCTGCTTCACGCTCGGCCTGGTCTGCTAGTGCTTGGGCTGCCATTGCTTCTCGTTCTTGAATCTCGGCCTCGGTCAAAGGCACAATAGTTCTTTCGCCCGTTTCACAGTTGATAATCAGCTTGGTCGCTACTTCACTCATTCGGCTAACCTTTCGGGTGCGTAAAATTTCAAGAGTTCTAAAGCCCATTCTACCTTGTCCTCTACTCTTTGCCCTGCTGGTTGCGAGTGTGACCAAAGTTCCAGGTTCTCAATTCGGTTATCGAACCTATCGCCATTTATGTGATGGACATTTTCATGTGGCTCTAAAGGTCTGCCCAAAAATTCGGACATAACAAAGCGGTGAGTTCTTACATAGCCCCTAGCGTCTGCGTTTGGGTGCTGGGGCTTATACATAAAGTCGTATTTGCTTTTCATCGGGTCTTGTGGCTTGGCTCGCACTTGCATTGGATCGCCATACAAAGACCAGCGGCGATAGTGCATTTGGCACATCGTTCTAGCAACTGCGTCTTTTAGACAACGCCTGTTTTCGTTTTCCGACACTATGGAACATCGCTGTTTAGGAACACGCTTCCTAGTCCCAATGGTATTTACATCTCCATGAGTTTGAAATCTCTTTAGGTGCATACCGCACATTCGGTTAGATTTCTTTTTCCTGTCGCAACCCTCTACGGTGCAATGAGTTATCTCGGCTTCCATTGCCTTTTGCGACTTGCCCAACGGGTCACCAAACTTACGCCAGGCTCGGTAGTGGTTAGAACACAAGCCCCTAGCATTTACTTTATTTGCACAATTTTCCACGCTACACATGTATAAATTATAGCAGAATAACTAGGATACGGAAGTTACCCCATCGGATCCAGATTTTATGCCGTATAGGGTAGCGGAGGAATACTGCACAAAGTTGCCTAGCCAATAATGCTCCAAAGTTATTGAAGTAATTGCAGCAGTTCCACTCCAGGTGCTTGCAGCAATCATTTGAAACGATGCTGTTCCATTGTTTTCTGCTACTCCATCGGTAGACATAGATTTTGCTGCAGCCGAAGTGTAATTAGGAATGTATAGAGAGCTATTACCAAAAGTGTTTGCTGTGTTATTTGCAGCCGAATCTGCACCAGCCATGAATCTAGTCCCTGCACCTGTGTTGGAAAGGTTTGTCAAAGTGCCTGACTGTGCAGAGCTTCCGTTTCCAAATAATCTCCGGCTGTCATAACCAGAAGTGGAAGCGTTGAAGTAAGCCTGAATAGCGTCATCTGATTGACTTGCTGAGGATCTTGTGGACATGACTAAAAGCAAGTCAGTAAAAGTCTGCGGGATAGAGCTAAAGGTAATGGAAGCCTGACTAGAAGCTAGTTCCTGATGTTGAATAATCTGCATTATGCGATCACCCCGTAAAGGCTAAAGGTTGTCCCGGCTGCAAAAGTAGAGCTTGCAGTAATAAATTGAACGCTTGTAATAGCTGCGGTGTTTGCCCAACGAGTAGCGATAGCGTTTACTTCTGATGTGTCTTGATTCAACCTAGATAGCACTGTCTTGTGCTTATCACTTGCCGAGTAATCCATAACATTAAGAATCCAAGTGTTAGCAGTCGTTAGAAAAGCAGCCTGAATACCTGGCTCAGTTCCGCTAAAGCTTGCTGCGGTAGAACCGTAACCCGCCATTCCCACTCTTGGATAATTTGCCGAAGTAGAGTCAGAATTGAAGCGAGCATACAAGGCAACACCTGCGGTTGTAGTTCCTCGCACAACAAGCACTAGATCCCGATAAGTGTTTGGGATAGAGCTAAAAGTAATGTCTGAATCTGTTGTAGTCAGAGTCACAGTCGCAAGCGGTGTATAAGTATTAGTAGGCATTATGCCACCTTTATTCCGTAGAGCGAGAAGCGAGAGCCTGTTGCCCAAGCACTTCCATAGCGAGGCGTGAAGCTAATACTGCTAATTGCAGCGGTATTCATCCATAGTGAAGAATTTAAGCTAACTTCGCTGAAACCTGAGTGAACCCCCATGCTAAAAAATGTTCTGCGGGTTTTGTATTTAGTAGTTTCAAAAGCGTCTAAGAAATCCATGATTCCAGGCCCAAAGACATTGGCAGTTGTCGTTGCGGCTGGTGAGTAATTTAGCTCCATAGCACTAAAGCTAGTTTGCGAACCTGAACCTACGCTCGAGCCATTGCCAGATAAAGTATGCGAGGAATAGTTATTGCCGCTATCACCATTTAGGCGAGTCAGGATAGCCTCTGCGTCACTTGCTCTTGTTCCTCGGATCACATAGCGAACCTGAAGGTGTTGGTAAGTGCTGGCATAAGTTGATAGTGAGCTGAAAGTGACAGAAGCGGTATCGCTTCCCAAGACCTGTGATTCAAGTAGGTCAAAAGAACCAGCCGCTCCTGCACCTGCGGTTGCGAAGAAACCTAAACCAAAAGGCATTTAGACCGTAATTCTTCCGATAACTCGGTAAGTGTTAGCGGCAGTCTTGATGACCTGTGCACCGTTGTATTGTTGGTCAATCTTGAAGGTCACGGCTGTTCCTGCTGTTCCTGCACCTGCCCAAGAGGTTACGCCCGTTCCAGCGGCCAAAGTCACGGTTCCACCGTCGCGGATAATGTTTAGCGAATCACCTGTGGTTAGCACGTCTGGGATAGTCACGGTCACGGCGGCGGTTCCGGTAACGATAATGGTTCCGTTATCCAAACCTGCGACGGCGGTATAAGCCGCGCTTACTGCGGTAGCACCGAAGACCATAGTTGCGGTGTTTACGTTTAGGGTTACGTCGCCAGAAGTTCCGCCACCGCTAAGACCTGTTCCCGCGGTTACGGCGGTGATGTCACCAACCTGGGAAACGTTTGCCCAGGCGGTTCCGTAAACCTGTAATGCGTCGGTGTCCTTTAGGTATGAAACCATACCCTCGGATACTGCGGTTCCTAGTGCGGTGGTGCGATCGGTTGCGTTGTTGAAGACCATGACGACCTGGTCTTGCAGATAGCCTTGAACATCTGCGGCGGCGAGAATGTCACCCGCGCTAAAAACTTTACGGCCTAAACCTGGCATGATTCTCCTTAGAACGCTAAAGCGTATGAGTCTAGTTTACCGAACTCTGCGTCGTCTAGCACTAGTAGAGCGGTGTCTAGAGTTGCGAAACTCAGTTTGACTGAATGGGTTATTTGATTGCTTCCGTGCGATACCTGGATTACTTCCGCGTAGCGGTCAATCGCGGGCGGTATGCCGTTAGGCGTGAACTTGATTCGAACAACCGAGCCGATTTCCAGGTCCAAGATTTGTAGTTGTTGCGCCGTGGTTAGCTCGTCTAGTTGAACTTCCAAAGTGCGGAAGCGGTATTCGGGTTGGTTATAGAGCGAGATTAGATACGAAGCGAGCGCGCCTACGTCGGTGGCAGACTGAATGAGTAGGCCCGTCTGGGTTAGGTTTAGCACACCGTATTCGGCTTGCGATGTTGCGTCGATTGCCGTAGCCGTTCCGCCGGTGGCCCCTACAAGGATTTCGTTATAGAGCGTTTCCGATCCGTATTCGATACCTAGAGCGTTGTAGGTAATTCCTGTTCCATCGTCCGCGAAGGTAACACCGCCCGAAGTCGCTGCCGTGCGTCTATCCCTAAATACAACGTCGCCGTTCTTGCCAATGAATAGCGAACCTGGCTCGGAACGCGTAACGGTTTGTAGGTAATCCAAAACGTTCGTATCCTGGGCTACGGTGTCGCCCGCGATGGTTGTAAGCCCTGTTTCCAGACTGCGATTCTCTAGAGGCCAATTCACCGAAGCGTTAGATAGCACTACGTCGATACGCTCGCCGGTCTTCTGCGCGGTAAAGGTCTGCGCGTCTAGGGTTTGGTTAGAGAAGTAGACGAAAGCGTCGGAAGCGGCGGCTGATACCAGGCTCTCGCCGTTCGGGGAATAAGAGAAATTCCAATCGTCGATCACACCGACGAAGGCGTATTGGTTGTCGTAACTAATCCTGATTGCGCGCTTCGGGATAATCTGCCCGTAGAAGGGCGAAGAAGTAAACAACGGGTCAAAGATACGCTGGCGGTTTTGTAGCACCACGTTAGCCAAGCCAGGGTCGTATACGTCTAGTTCTCGGTTCTTACCGCGGTCGATGGAAACGCTAATTAGGTATTCGGTTACGTCGTAGAAGATTTGTCCGCCGAGCGGGTATTGCGTGTTATTTAGCAGACCTTTTACGGGATCATCGAGAGTAAAAAGCGGGGCGTTTGCGCCCGTGATGTCAAAACCAATTTCTACTTTCGGAACCGGAATAGACATTAGAGAGCCACCGCCAAGCGTCCACCGTTAGCGGTGTATTTGTTGATGGCGTTTGCGATAACTGCACCAACCTGGGCGGTCGATTGAGTCTGATCGGTAGCCACGTTCACGTTGATAACGGTAGCGGGTTGCGTAGTGTTCTGCAAAAGGTTGCGAGCGGTTGCAGGAATTTGCGGGAAGCGTTCTAGCGGAAGATAATCGCTCATGTCGTAGAGTTCTTCGGCAGTTAGCTTAGGCATGGTTGGCGCGTTTGTGCCGTTGCCAAATAACAGCGGGTCAGTTTCGTCAATGGTCACGCCCGCAATTTTCGCGAGCATTATGTAGAACGCCTTGATGGTTGCGGTTAGTCCGCCTACCTTGCCGTCCATCGCAGTAATCGCGTTATTGAAGTCGGTAGTAATGTCCTTGATGGAATCCTTAAGCGCAGTTCCGGCGTCCTCTAGTGCCTTTGTGTAGTCGGCGTAGTTGGCGGCTAGAGCGTCGTTTAGCTCTTTGTTGGTGTTATCGAATAGGGCGACTAGTTCCTGGGTCGCTAGGCCCTGTTCCGTGTAGAGCTGGTCGGCGATTGCGTTCGCCCCGTTGGTTGAAACGGATTCGATTTGCTTGAATAGCGATTGGACTTCGCGGATTGTGTCTGGGCTACTTGCTAGTAGACCTTCGGCTAGTGCGATACCGCCCTGCTCGCCCGTGGTAATAACCTGCTCAATAAAGGTCTGGGAGAAGCCGGCTTCGAGCAACTTTGCCGAAGTGTCCAGAATCTTTTTGTTAGCGGAGATTTTCGCGCGAAGGTTATCCAGGTAAGCCTTTACGGGGTCGCCCTTTGTAAAGACCTGGGTAAACGCCGTGCCTACATCTTCGGCGGCCTTCTTAGCGTCCTCGAAGGACTTTAGGCGAGCGTCTTCTACTTCCTTGAAGCTTTGTAGGAATGTAGCGATGTTGAATTCCGCTACGGATCGGAAAGCGTCACGGATTCGATTCTTTGAAGACTCAATTACATTGGCAAGCTTTACGCCGTAGTCCTGGCGAATCTTTATCTCATTCGCGATAAAGGCTCTATCCGCTTCTGCAACGGCTTTGCGGTAGCTCGCTTGCGCGTCGGCTACGCGACGTTGAGCGTCCTGGATAATCTTCTGAACTTGCTTACGGGCTTCGGCTGCCTGTTCCGCAGGACTTGGCCCCGTTGAACCACCGCCACCACCGCCACCACCAGCACCGCCAGCGGCAGGGGTAGTTGGACGTAGGTTTGCGAACCTTTGCGCTTCGCCCGTGGTTTCTCCGAATTGGTTGAATAGCCCTTTTAGCTTTAGAGCGGTTGCGTCGATTTCGCGGTTTATTCCCGTTAGCTTGATGTTGCCAAAGCGGTTAGCTTCACCTGCCGAAGTCGAGAAGCCGGTCTTGGCTTCCATGAGCTTGTCGTTTACCTTGATTAGCTGGTTCTTGTATTGACCAAGCCCTAGTCCACCCTGCTTGATTTTCTCGGTTAGCTGGATTTGCTCCTGCTCTAGGGCCATCGTTTCGTTCTTGGCGACCTTTAGAGCCTGGCTTTCCTTTGTTACTTCCTTCGAGAAGGCAATAACGGCAGCGGTGGCAAGACCGATAGTTACGATTAGCGCACCGATTGGGTTAGCGGTTAGGGCTACGTTGAATAGCAACATAGCGGCGCGGGCGGCGGCCGTTACGGTAGTGAATACCTTGATGGCTCCGTAGAGCGTAACTAGAACACCTGTGACGGCAACTATCTGATTCCAATTCTCGACAAGTTGCTTTGTGAAATTGAAGAAGCCCTTTACCGAATCAACCACGGCGGCGGTTAGATCTTTGACGGCCTTAGTTCCCTGCGGTGACGCAAGCCAACCGGTAAATTCCTTGATCAGCGGAATAATCTCTTTGCGGAAGACTTCGCCTAGTTGTGCCATGACGGGAGTTAGAGCGTCGGCAATTTCTGGGGTTAGTGCCGTTACCTCTTTAGCCAGGTCGTCGAATACCGGCAATAGGGCTTCGCCTACGGTTTCGTAAACGTTCTCAAATGCCAGCTTCATCTTGTCGGAAGCCTTAGCGGTCGCCTGGGCGGTTCCGCCTACCTGCGTTTCGATGGCTTGTAGGATTAGGTCTTGCGCCTTTAGGGTCTGCCCTGATTCGACCAGGGTCTTTATGTTTTCCTTCTCTTGTTTTGTGAAGGTGACACCAGAACGGGTTAGCGCGGTTAGGCCCTTGATTGGGTCTTGTAGGGCTTTACCTAGTTGCGTAGCGTTAGTTTCTGCCGAACCGAATCCTGCGGCGGCTAGGTCTAGGGCAGCCATTGTCGCGCGGTCGAAAGCTCCGCCCGCTTCGTCTGCGCTTCCAGCTAGTTGCTTGAAGGTTAGAAGCTTAGACTGAGTGAGCTTGATGGTTTCCGCGTCAATCGCAAGATTTACTTCGTTCGCTTCCGCGAGTTCAATTAGGCGGTTAGTAACGGCCTGGGTCTGTGAACCGAATAGCCCCATAGACTTAGCGACCTGGCCGAGTCGGTTATCTGCCTGGCGGACGTTCTCGGCTGCGTCTACGGCCTTAGAAGCAAAGCCCGCAACTGCTACACCTGCACCGACTACGGCGGCAGATACGGCGGCAAACGATACGCCCAAACCTTTGCCGAGATTGCCGAGCTGTTGTTGAGCGTCCCTTACGCCCTTGTCGTCCCAGACGGACTTTAGAACAACTTTTACATTTCCAGCCATTAGAACCTTCTATTTAGCTTGCGATAGAACTTATCCAAAACACGCGTTTCGAGTTCCTTAGCTACTTCGTCAATTTTACCTTCTAGTGCGGGCCAAGCGTAACGCGAAGCTGCCCCTGCTAGGTTGCGAATAAAAGTCTTGCCCTGGGTGGTGACGCGGTGCTTACGCTTTACGATTTCACCTGCGCGGTTGCGGTAATAGTATTCACGCGAAATAGGACGGCTCTTGTTCACGCGTCCCGCCATGTCTGCCATAGAAACGGCAGCCGATCGCACGATGATTTTCGCCAGGGCGGTATTTAGCGAACGTCCCGTAGCTCGCATAGAAGTGTTCACGGTTACGGCGTTTGGCTTTACCGCACTAGGCGAACGTAGACCTGCTCCGTCCCAGCGTAGACGACCTTCGTTTATCGAGTAGTTTCCGGTCTTCTTATTGAAGACGACCCCGCCCATACCGCTCATTGGTGGCTTGCTAGGAATGTTCTTTTTTATCTGGTCTTGAATCGGTTTAGTGATTGACTTGATTTCCGTGCGGATTTCTTTGAGAAGTTCTGGCTCGACAAGCTTTAGAGCGGCGTTGATTCGCTTGATGTCTTGAGCCGATACTTCGCCACCTAGAAACATAAATCGACTCCTCGTTTCTTCAAGTCTACCAAAAGACAAAACCCCCGCGATTAGCAGGGGTTATGCCGAGTGTTTCCAAATCAAGTAGCGGCCCATAGTCCAAAGCATACGATCGGATTCCTGCATAAGAACCGACGGGGCTATGCCCGTTTCGACAGCAAGGCCGGCGATAAACCAATGGGACGACTTATCGCCAAGCCCTACTATTTTGGGTCTTTAGCCGAAGCTCCTACGCTCTCAACCGTTTCTAGCCATGCGTCGAAGTCTAGAGCGGTCTTGTTCTGTCGCTTTAGCGACGTGTGAGCTAGGAATAGCAAGTGGGTTAGCTTCATTTCCTTATCGAGTCTAGATACGCTGATGTCGTATCTTTCCTCGAACTTGACTAGGTCAATGGCCGAAGCGGTAACTTCTTGCTTGGTTCCGTCTACTTGTTCGATTGTAAGGTTGATTCTCATTTGTAGGTTTCCTTTGTTGGCTGTTACGCGGTCGCCCTAGAAATTGGCCCGGTGATACCCCACGTGACATTAGCCACGGCCAGATCGCCTACGGCCCCAGACACCGGAGTAAGGTTGTTCACGTTTACTACGAAGGTGTAGCTTGGGTTTGAAGACGATACTGCGGTTCCGTTTGGCTTTACGACAACGGTAGCAGCAGAACCAAATAGGTTCCAAAGACCGGAGTCAATTGCAGACGCGGCGTAGTCAGAGTGGAACGATACGGTAAAGGTTCCGGACTTTAGGCCGTTGGTTGAAGTGCGCCAAGCAGAACCAAATGCGGTGGTGTCTACTTCGTCGGCAGAAACGGAAATCTCTACCTGGTTGATGTTCGCCGAGTAGTCAGTTCCGCCAATGGTGGTAACGACGTCGGTGAGAACTAGCTTTGCCATGTTTTCTCCTAATTAGCTTGCAAGCACTCTAACGGCGAACTCCGCCGCTAGATAGGTGGTGTCGTTTACCAGAACGCTTCCGTAAGACGA
>JACCDY010511471.1_pt1 | contig 12911 bp, 10 predicted proteins | sample 7446391 | NCBI WGS metagenome assembly JACCDY01 (sample SAMN15323451, study PRJNA562643) | freshwater metagenome | isolation source: river surface water | place: USA:Blue River Watershed | collected 2017-08-18 | reverse complement strand
CAGGGACAAGTTATCCGCACTGGCAAAAATGGGCATTGATACCGTGCTGGTGATTCATTTCAATCAAACGTTCGCCAATTTAACTCCAAATGATTTTGTTCAAAAAGTTTTATTAGATGGACTTTCGGTGAAATCAATTTTGATCGGCGATGATTTTCATTACGGCGCCAAACGGGCTGGCAGTTTCAGCGATTTAAAGTTGGCAGGTCTTCAACATGGCTTTGCAGTTGAACAAATGCACACTCTCACAGAAAACAATGAGCGTATCTCTAGTTCAGCCATCCGCGAAGCACTCCTAGAAGGAGATATGGCTCACGCAAAACAGTTATTGGGTAGACCGTATACTTTCAGCGGACATGTGCAGCATGGGCAAAAATTAGGTAGAAATTTGGGCTTCCCAACCCTCAATATCGCCGTTGCCAACAAGCTTCACAAAAGAAAACCTGCGGCTCAAGGAATTTTTATCGCACAAGTGCACGGCTTAGGCGACAATCCTTTACCGGCAGTCGCCAGCTTGGGGCAAAGACCTACGGTAGATGACTCTGGTCGTTATTTACTGGAGGTTCATATTTTTAATTTTGATCAGCAGATCTATGGACAATTGGTTGAGGTTGAGCTGATTCAAAAAATTCGTGACGAAGAAAAATATAACAACTTAGAAACACTGAAAAAAGCCATTGCAGAGGATGCATTGACTGCAAAAAATTACTTTGAAATAACTGATCATGTCTGATAAAAAAAATCCTTACTCCGTCAATCTTCTAGACACCACCTTTCCGATGAGAGGCGACCTTCCCAAACGTGAACCACTCTGGGTCAAAGAATGGCAAGAGAAAAAGATTTACCAAAAGATTCGTGAAGCAAGAGCTGGTAAGCCAACATTCATTCTGCATGATGGCCCTCCATACGCCAATGGCGATATTCACATTGGTCATGCCGTTAACAAAATTTTGAAAGACATGATTGTTAAAGCCAAGGGCTTTGCAGGTTACGACGCACGCTATGTACCTGGCTGGGATTGCCATGGCATGCCCATTGAAATTCAGATTGAAAAACAATTTGGTAAGCATCTACCAACCTCTGAGGTTCAAGCAAAGGCTCGTGCTTATGCAGAAGTTCAAATTGACAAGCAAAAAAAGGATTTTGAGCGCTTAGGTGTCTTGGGTGACTGGCAAAACCCCTACCTCACCATGAATTTCAAAAATGAAGCGGATGAAATTCGTGCGCTTGGAAAAATTCTAGAAAATGGTTATGTGTACCGCGGTTTAAAACCGGTGAACTGGTGTTTTGATTGTGGCTCTGCATTGGCTGAAGCAGAAGTGGAATATCAGGATAAAGAAGATATCGCCGTTGATGTTGGCTTTGCATTTGCAGAAGATCAATTTCCTGCTTTGGCAAAAGCATTTGGTCTTGCTCAATTGCCCAAAGCACAAGGCATGGCTGTCATTTGGACCACCACACCTTGGACCTTGCCTTCCAACCAGGCTTTGAATTTACATCCGGAAATTGAATATGCTTTAGTGGATACCGCCAAAGGTTTATTAATTTTGGCGAAAGACCGCGTAGAACACTGCTTGAAAGAGTATTCATTAGATGGCCAGATCATCGCCAATTGCCAAGGACAAGCCTTAGAAGGTATTCAATTTATTCACCCACTGGCTAAAGCTCATGATGGCTTTAACAGAAGATCGCCCGTTTATTTGGCAGACTACGTCACACTAGATAGCGGTACTGGTTTGGTGCACTCTGCCCCAGCATATGGTGAAGAAGACTTTAAATCATGCAAAGCACATGGTCTTAAAGATCAAGACATTCTGAACCCAGTCATGGGTGATGGCGTGTATGCGTCATGGTTACCATTGTTTGCGGGTCTATCTATTTGGAAAGCCAATCCTCAAATTGTTGAAGCGTTGCAACAGGCAGGCTCACTTTTACTCTCTGCCAAACTGAAACACTCTTACATGCATTGCTGGAGGCACAAAACTCCCGTGGTTTACCGAGCGACCGCACAATGGTTTGCCAGCATGGACAAAAAAGTTGCTTCAGGAAAAAGCTTGCGAGAAACAGCCTTGGCAGGCATTGAGGCCACAGAATTTTTCCCAGCTTGGGGCAAACAACGTCTCCACAGCATGATTGCAAATCGTCCAGATTGGACCCTATCTAGACAGCGTCAATGGGGTGTACCGATGGCATTCTTGATCCACAAGGAAACGGGAGAGCTTCATCCACGCACGCCTGAGCTTCTAGAAATCATTGCAAAGCGTGTTGAAAAAGAAGGCATTGAAGCTTGGCAGTCTATTGATATCAAAGAGCTGTTGGGTGATGAAGCCAGCATGTATGAAAAAAATAAAGACACCCTAGATGTCTGGTTTGATTCAGGCACAACGCACTGGCATGTGATTCGAGGATCCCATGCAAGCACGTTGGCCGATACCAGCAGAGAGAAGCCAGACGGTCGCTGGGCTGATCTTTATTTGGAAGGCTCAGATCAACATCGTGGCTGGTTCCACTCATCTTTGCTCACCGGCGCCATGCTCGATGGCAAACCACCCTACAAGGCTTTGTTAACGCATGGATTTACCGTGGATGGTCAAGGTAGAAAAATGAGTAAGTCCATTGGTAACGTGATTGCCCCTCAAGAAGTCGCCGACAAAATGGGCGCTGAGATTATCCGCTTGTGGGTGGCGTCAACAGATTACTCTGGCGAGATGACCATTTCAGATGAAATCTTAAAACGTGTGGTGGAAAGCTATCGTCGCATCAGAAACACTTTGAGATTTTTATTGGCCAATCTATCAGACTTTGACATCAACCAACACCGCATGGACCCCAGTGCCCTGCTGGAAATTGATCAATATGCGCTGGCTTTGACAGAATCTGTTCAAAAAGATTTGCTGGCGCATTACGAACGTTATGAATTCCACCCTGCCGTCTCAAGACTAATGACCTTCTGCTCAGAAGATATGGGAGGTTTTTATTTAGACATTCTTAAAGATCGCCTCTACACGACAGCTGCAAACTCTCAAGCCCGTCGCTCTGCGCAAAATGCCTTGTTCCATATCACGCAATCTTTCTTGCGCTTAATGGCCCCCTTCTTATCATTTACTGCCGAAGAGGCATGGCAAGTTTTTGCCCATCAAACAAAGAGTCAAGACACCATCTTCACAGAAGAGTTTTATGCGCTCCCAACAGTGACTCGGAGCGAAGATTTGATTGCTCGATGGACTCGTATTCGTGAAATGCGCTCTGAAATCACTAAGGCCATCGAGTATGAACGTGAAGCGGGCCGTGTGGGATCTTCTTTGCAAGCTGAAATCCATATTCAAGCTTCAAGCAAAGACGCGGCCTTGTTAAATTCTTTGGGAGATGATTTGAAATTCATCACCATTACTTCGAGCGCAACAGTGGAAGTCATGGATTCTCTATCTGAATTGAAAGTTATCGTTCGAGCCTCTGCTCATCAAAAATGTGGTCGCTGCTGGCATTACCGAGAAGATGTTGGACATAATTCAGAACACCCAACTCTTTGCGGCCGTTGCACCAGCAATTTATTGGGTGAAGGCGAGAGCCGACACATTGCTTAATGAATACTGAGGGGTTTTAGTGGCACGTTCAGGCAAATCAGGGGGTTCTCAACAAGCATTCTTTGCTTGGTTAGGCATGTCCACCCTCATCATCATCATTGATCAACTCACCAAAATCATTGCTAAAAACAATCTTTTTGAAGGGGTTGCGCGCCCTGTCACCTCTTTTTTAAATTGGACTTTGGTATACAACCCAGGTGCCGCTTTTTCTTTTCTTGCGCAGGCAGGGGGTTGGCAACGATGGTTTTTTACTGGCTTAGGCTTGGTCGCTGCAGCCGTAATGATTTGGTTAATTAAGAAAAATACTCAACAAACTATTTTTTGCTTGGCCATGAGTTTGATTCTGAGTGGCGCCGTTGGCAATGTGATTGATCGCATTGTGTATGGCGCTGTCGTTGACTTTGTAGATGTTCACTACCTAGGCTGGCATTGGCCAGCTTTCAATATTGCCGACAGTGCCATCACTTTGGGTGTGATTCTGTTAATCTTTGACGAAATCAGACGCGTTAATAAATAAAAAGGTTTAGCAGGCAGATGCAATCACTTCAAGGCAAACAAATTCTCTTGGCCATGTCCGGAGGCATTGCTGCATTTAAAGTAGCTGAATTGGCTCGCGCTTTGATTCAAGAAGGCGCCTCTGTACAGGTGATGATGAGTGAGGCAGCCACGCAATTCATGACTCCCGTGACCATGCAAGCACTCACAGGTCAGCCAGTGTTTACAGATCAATGGGACTCACGCATCCCCAATAACATGGCTCATATCGAGCTATCCAGAAAAGCCGATTTAATGGTAGTTGCACCCGCCAGTGCAGACTTAATGGCCAAGATTGGTCATGGTTTAGCCAATGACTTAATCAGTGCCACATGCTTAGCCAGAGAGTGTCCCTTGATGGTAGTCCCTGCCATGAATAAGCAAATGTGGGACAACCCAGCCACGCAAAGAAATGTGGCTCAACTCTTCAATGATCAAATCACTGTTCTAGGGCCTACCAGCGGTAGTCAGGCTTGTGGCGAAAACGGGATGGGCAGAATGCTAGAAGCCCATGAAATTCTAGAAGGCATCATCGCTTTTTTCCAAAAAAAAGTTCTTAGCGGTAAAAAAGTTCTCATCACCGCTGGCCCAACTTATGAAGCGATTGATCCTGTTAGGGGCATCACCAATAAAAGTTCTGGAAAAATGGGTTTTGCCATTGCAAAGGCGGCTCTAGAGGCAGGCGCCAAAGTTCAATTAATTGCTGGGCCTTGTCACTTAAATACGCCACTAGAGTTCACTGGCCATATTCAACGCACCAATGTTTCTAGCGCAAAAGAAATGCATGCTGCAGTGATGGGTCATTTGGATTGCGATATTTTCTTTGCCGTAGCTGCAGTGGCTGATTGGACAATCAAGAATCCGTCTCCTGAAAAAATTAAAAAATCCAATGCAGGGCAACCTTCTCTAGAATTTGAATTAAATCCTGACATATTGGCTGACTTTGCTCAGCAAACAAAAGGTAAAAAAGTTTTTTGCGTTGGCTTTGCAGCAGAAACCCATGATTTAAAGAAACATGGGCAAGAGAAATTGCAACGCAAAAACATTCCGATGCTAGTTGCCAACATTGGTCCAAAGACATTTGGATTGGATGAGAATCAACTCATGGTCATTGAAGCCAGTGGCATCACCGAAATGCCAGCAGCCGACAAATTAAGCTTATCTCGTCAATTAATCCATCTTGTTTCAACAAAAATTTAATATGAAAAAATTACAAGTCAAAGTTCTTGATGAACGCATGAAAAATAACTTGCCTCAATATGCAACGGCAGGAAGTGCCGGTCTAGATTTGAGAGCTTGCTTGGATGAGGCCATCACCATTGAACCCGGTCAAACTGTTTTAGTACCAACAGGCTTGGCGATCTATTTGGATGATCCAGCCTATGCTGCTTTGATTTTGCCAAGGTCTGGCCTGGGTCACAAACACGGTATCGTACTGGGCAACTTGGTGGGCTTGATTGATTCAGACTACCAAGGTCAATTGATGGTTAGCACTTGGAACCGCGGTCAAACAGCTTTCAAACTTGAGCCGATGGAGCGCTTGGCTCAATTGGTCATCGTGCCAGTGGCTCAAGTTGAATGGGCTGAAGTGGAAGAATTCACCGCCAGCGAGCGAGGTGCTGGCGGCTTTGGCAGTACTGGCCGAGCTTAAATTTCTTCCGTCTGAGCAGACCCCGAAGCAATTTTCTTCACTGCAGGTCTTACAGGCGCATCAAAATCTAAGACAATTTTTTCATTGGCGTCCATGTCGACAACGACATGACCGCCATGAACTAATTTGCCAAAGAGCAATTCATCGGCCAGCGCTTTTCTGACCAAATCTTGAATCAGACGCTGCATCGGTCTTGCCCCCATCAATGGATCAAAACCATGCTTGGCAAGATAGGCTCGAAGATTTTCAGTAAAACTGGCATCCACTTTTTTCTCGTGAAGTTGCTCTTCTAGCTGCATTAAGAACTTATCTACCACGCGCAAAATGATGCTCTCATCCAAGGCCTTAAATGCCACAATGGCATCCAAACGATTGCGGAACTCTGGCGTAAAAGTACGTTTGATATCCCCCATCTCATCACCCGCTTGACGCACTGTGGTGAAACCAATGGTTGATTTTTGCATGGTTTCAGCGCCTGCATTGGTGGTCATGATGATGATCACATTTCTAAAATCAGCTTTGCGGCCATTGTTATCAGTGAGCGTGCCATGATCCATCACTTGCAACAAGATATTAAAAATGTCAGGATGCGCTTTTTCAATTTCATCTAGCAGGAGAACGCAATGAGGTTTTTTATTGACAGCTTCTGTTAACAAACCACCTTGATCAAAGCCCACATATCCTGGAGGAGCCCCAATCATGCGACTGACAGCATGACGCTCCATATACTCAGACATGTCAAAACGAATCAGCTCAACACCCATGATGAACGCCAACTGCTTCGCCACTTCAGTCTTACCAACTCCAGTAGGTCCAGAAAACAAGAATGAACCAATCGGCTTATCATCTTTGCCAAGTCCGGCACGAGACATTTTGATGGCTGAGGCCAATGCTTCAATGGCTGGATCTTGACCAAAGACCACACTCTTTAAGTCGCGGTCTAATGTTTGAAGCTTGCTGCGATCATCCACGGAAACTGATTGTGGCGGAATGCGCGCAATCTTTGCCACGATGTGTTCCACCTCTTTGCGACCAATGGTTTTCTTTTGCTTTGATTTGGGCAAAATACGTTGCGCAGCACCCGCTTCGTCAATGACATCAATGGCTTTGTCTGGCAAATGACGATCGTTGATGTAACGCGCTGACAATTCTGCTGCAGCATTTAATGCAGCTTGTGCGTACTTCACCCCATGATGCTCTTCAAATTTAGCTTTTACGCCACGCAAGCTTTGCACCGTCTGATCAACCGTTGGCTCTAAAACATCGACTTTTTGGAAGCGTCTAGACAAAGCCGCATCTTTTTCAAAAATACCGCGATACTCATTGAATGTGGTCGCTCCAATACATTTCATTTGGCCACTCGATAATGCCGGCTTTAAAAGATTGCTAGCATCCAGAGTGCCGCCCGAGGCAGCTCCAGCACCAATCAATGTATGAATTTCATCAATGAACAAAATGGCGTCTGGACTATCTTTGAGATTTTTCAAAACCCCTTTGAGTCGTTGCTCAAAGTCTCCACGGTACTTAGTGCCCGCCAATAGTGCGCCCATATCCAATGAATAAACGGTTGCCTTGGCCAAGACCTCGGGCACATCATTTTGTGTGATTCTCCAAGCCAAACCTTCAGCAATGGCTGTCTTACCTACACCAGCCTCCCCCACCAATAGGGGATTATTTTTGCGGCGGCGACACAAGACTTGAATCACTCGCTCAACCTCGCCCTCACGACCGATAAGTGGGTCAATACGGCCCTGCTTAGCCATGACGTTCAAGTTTTGAGTGTATTGCTCTAACGGACTATCTTTGCTCGCAGCCCCTGACTCTTCACTTTCAGAACTGGTATCGCTTGTTTTAGGAGTTTCAACCTGATCCTTACGAATGCCATGACTGATGTAATTAACAATATCTAAACGAGTCACACCCTGCTGCTGAAGGTAATAGACCGCATGCGAATCTTTTTCGCCAAAAATAGCCACCAAGACATTTGCGCCAGTGACTTCTTTTTTACCGTTTGAAGTGGATTGAACGTGCATGATGTCACGTTGAATCACGCGCTGAAATCCTAAAGTAGGCTGGGTGTCGACGTCATCTGACCCCGGCACAATCGGGGTATTGTCATTAATGAAGTTTTTGAGATTACTCTTTAAATCATCAATATTGACTGCACAAGCCTTTAAAACGTCGGCAGCCGTAGCGTTATCCAAAAGACCACACAGCAAGTGCTCTACTGTGATGAATTCATGTCGCGACGCTCTTGCATCCACAAATGCCATATGCAAGGTCACTTCTAGTTCTTGAGCAATCATGCTTCCTCCATAGTGCACTGTAAAGGGTGACCCGACTCACGGGCTCGATCTACTACTTGATGAACTTTTGTTGTTGCGACATCTTTAGTATATACACCACAAACACCTTTGCCTTCAAGATGAACTTGCAACATGATTCTTGTAGCACTTTCCTGATTATGATGAAAATATTCTTGAATGATCATGACGACAAACTCCATTGGAGTGTAGTCATCATTCATTAAAACCACGCGATACATCTTTGGAGGTTGAACACGCTCCGATTGGCGATCCATGACCGTGGTGTGATCTTCCTGAAATGCAGGGAAATCAATCGGGTTTGGATGGCTGATTTTTTTAGTCATACACCCTATTCTAAACATAAGTTTTAAATCGGGTTAAAGCTCAGAATGACCCCAAGAAAATAGCAAAAATTACAGCGTTTAAGCTAATGTCTATTTTTATATTTTTTGCACATATTGGTTTGAGTTTCGACATTCCTTGTTTCCACTGAACTGTCCAAGCATCTGATAAAGTCCAAGACATACTCAAACTCATCGCATCTTGTTAACCATGACAATATTTCGCTCTATTCTTTTTGGCTCACTAATACTTGCCTCATCTATTTTTGGACAATTCGCCCTTAGTTCCCATGCATGGGCACAAAAACTGAACACGATTGAATTATCAGCAGGCCTTTATAAAATTAGTGCCGAAGTGGCCAATACCGAAAAAGCACGCCAATTGGGCTTGATGCATCGCACTTATTTACCCAGCGATGATGGCATGCTATTTATTTTTGAGAACAGTGCAACTCACTGCTTTTGGATGAGAAACACCAAAATCCCACTAGCCATTGCCTTCATTGCTGATGACGGAAAGATTGTGAATATTCTAGAGATGAAAGCAATGACAGAAGACAATCATTGCCCAGTCAAACCGGTACGATTTGCGCTTGAAATGAATCAAGGCTGGTTTGCAAAAAAAGGAATCTTGCCTGGGCACACCATTTCTGGTCTACCCAAGCCTTAATATTTAGCCAAAGTGGCAAACGTAGTGAACAGCTTGTTCAGCACGAATCACGAAATAGCCACCAGCCTCTACAGTCCAAGATTGGCCTGCTGAAAATGCTTGCTCTGCAGCGCCATTGATGCTCACATAAGCTGTGCCATCTACCACTTCCATGACTTCCTTCGTTGTTAAATCAAAACGCAAAGTACTCGGCAGAATGACGCCCACCGATTTACGCTCGCCAGTTGGCAAAGTCACGGTGTGAGAAACGCATTTGCCATCAAAAAATACATTGGCTTTCTTATTAACTGTCACTTGATCAAATTGCATACTCAATCCTGTTATTTAAATAGTAAAAATGTAATCGCAGTGTTTCATTAAGAACCACGCTTACGACGGGCATTGGCTGCGATGCGCATGCGCAAAGCATTTAATTTAATAAATCCACCAGCGTCTGCTTGGTTGTAAGCACCACCATCATCATCAAATGTGGCAATAGTTTGATCAAATAACGTGTTCTTAGAATCACGTGCGACCACAGTCACAGAACCCTTGTACAACTTGACTCTCACAAACCCACTGACATTTTGCTGAGTATGATCAATCAAAGTCTGAATGGCCACACGCTCTGGAGCCCACCAATAACCGTTGTAAATTATGCTGGCATAACGGGGCATCAAATCATCTTTGAGATGAGCCACTTCTCGATCAAGCGTAATACTCTCAATGCCGCGATGCGCCTTTAATAAAATGGTGCCGCCAGGCGTTTCGTAACAGCCGCGGCTCTTCATACCCACATAGCGATTCTCAACGAGATCTAAACGGCCGACGCCATGCTTGCCGCCAATCTTATTCAGTTCGGCCAACATCTCATGGGCTTTATAACGCTTGCCATTGATGGCAACAGCGTCCCCTCGCTCAAATTCAATATCCAGATACTCAGGCGCATCAGGGGCCTGCTCAGGTGAAACTGTCCAACGCCACATGGATTCTTCAGCCTCAGCTTTAGGATCCTCAAGATGACGTCCCTCATAGCTGATGTGCAATAAGTTAGCATCCATGGAATAAGGAGCACCGCCCTGTTTATGCTTCATTTCCACAGGAATACCGTGTTGCTCTGCATAGGCTAATAATTTTTCGCGTGACAATAAATCCCACTCACGCCATGGAGCAATCACCTTAATAGAAGGCTCTAGTGAGTAGTAACCTAGTTCAAAACGAACTTGATCGTTACCCTTACCTGTGGCGCCATGAGAAACAGAATCAGCACCTGTTTGGTGTGCAATCTCAATCTGACGCTTAGCGATCAAAGGACGCGCAATAGAGGTTCCAAGCAAATACTCGCCTTCATAAATAGTATTGGCTCGGAACATCGGGAAGACGAAGTCTCTGACAAACTCTTCGCGCAAATCATCAATAAAAATGTTTTCTGGCTTGATACCAAACTTCAAGGCCTTGGCACGAGCTGGCTCGAGCTCTTCACCCTGACCCAAATCAGCCGTGAATGTCACAATCTCGCACTGATAAGTGTCTTGCAACCACTTCAAAATCACACTGGTATCGAGACCACCGGAATAAGCTAAAACAACTTTTTTAATGTCTGACATATTGATCTAAGTATTAAAAGATTAAGTAAACGTTACAACTTGCCACAAAGTAAAAATTCCATCCGTGCTTTTTGCACTTGTAGACGATTTTCTGCCGCATCCCAAACAACACTTTGCGGGCCATCAATCACTGAAGCGGAAACTTCCTCGCCTCTGTGCGCGGGCAAACAATGCATGAATAAAGCATCTGGCTTAGCCACTGACATCAACTGATCAGTCACCATCCAATCTTTAAAAGCTTTTAAGCGTGCTTGATTTTCATCTTCATAGCCCATGCTGGTCCATACATCCGTCGTGACCAAATCAGCACCACGACATGCATCCATCGGATTATCAAAAACTGTTAAATGTTTCTTTGAGGCAGCACTTAACATTTCTTGATTCAATTGATATCCAGTCGGCGCTGAGAAATTGACCTTGAAGCCCAAAATCTCTGCCGCCTGAATCCAGGTGTAGGCCATGTTATTGGCATCACCAACCCAAGCAATTGTTTTACCCTGAATAGTTGAGCGATGTTCCACATAAGTAAAAATATCTGCCAATACTTGGCAAGGGTGGTACTCATTGGTCAAACCATTGATCACAGGCACTCTTGAGTTGGCTGCAAAACGCTCAATAATGTCTTGGCCAAATGTCCGAATCATGATGATGTCTGTCATTCTAGAAATGACTTGAGCAGCATCTTCAACAGGTTCGCCCCGACCTAGCTGCGTATCTTTGGTATTTAAAAATACTGCGTGACCACCTAGTTGATGAATACCTGCTTCAAATGACAAACGAGTACGCGTTGAATTCTTTTCAAAAATCATCGCCAAAGTTCTGTCATGTAAAGGATGCCAAGTTTCGTAGCGCTTGAATTTTGCTTTTAGAAAAGCAGTTCTTTCCAATAAATAAGCATAGTCATCCGCACTGAAATCAGCGAACTGCAAATAATGTCTAACAGGAATAGTTGAAGCCATAACTTTCAATGCCTGATTAATTTAAATATCGACTCAAGGTATTTGCGGACTGTTAAAATATTGGGGTTACCCCGAACTATCCATTCATTTATACCGCAAACACATCGTGACGACCAAACAATTCTTTATCCAAGGTCTCACCCACGATGGCAAATCCTTTAGACCCAGCGATTGGGCTGAGAGACTCTGCGGTGTCATGGCTCAATTTAGACCCGAAGGTGACACCAGCGACCCTCGCTTCACCTACTCCCCCTACGTCAAACCAGTGAATATTGCTGGCATCAAATGCGTGGTGGTTGATGAAAGACTTCGTGACATAGAGCCTAAAGCCATGGATTTTGTCAAAAATTTCGCCAAAGACAATAACTTACCAATTGTTGAAGCCTGCGAAATCCCAATAAAATCAAACAACTAGAAACAAAAAACCCGCTCCGGATCAGGGAACGGGCTCTTTTTTAACCGACTAAAATTAAGCGGTCATGCCCTTAACAGCTGCTGATAAGCGAGATTTTGTTCGCGCAGCTGTGTTTTTATGCACAACTTTCTTGTCAGCAATCTTGTCAATCGTGGCTTGCGCAGCTTGGAAAACCTTAGCGGCGGCAGCCTGGTCACCTGCGTCTACAGCCTTACGTACAGACTTGATAGCCGTGCGAAGACGTGAACGCAAGCTTGCGTTATGTTCATTTTGTGCAACGGCCTGGCGGGCACGTTAGCGAGCTTGGGCGGTATTTGCCATGTTTGTAACCTTTAGGGGTATTGCCAAAAGAAAAAGATTATAACTTATCTAGGGCAAGCCTACCACCCCCAGCAAAAATCTGTAAAACTACGCCTGTGAACTTATTATCTGCCGCCGCCAAAGTCAGTAGCCTGACCATGCTCTCTCGAATCACGGGATTGCTTCGTGAAACACTCATCGCCCGCACCTACGGGGCCTCCGAGTGGACTGACGCCTTTAATGTGGCCTTCAGAATCCCCAATTTACTCCGCAGGCTCTTTGCCGAAGGGGCATTTTCTCAAGCTTTTGTTCCAGTTTTAGGCGAAACCAATACCAAAGAAGGTCAAGAAGGCACATCTTTACTGATTAATGCGATTGCAACCATCTTGTTTTGGTCTCTTGTACTAACGGTTTTGGTCGGCGTGATTGCTGCACCCTGGATCATTTATTTGGTAGCTTCAGGCTTCCAAGCGGGGGGCGCTTATGAAGCCAGCGTGAACCTAACCCGAATCATGTTCCCCTACATTGGGCTGATTTCTATGGTGTCTTTGTCTGCCGGCATCTT
>JACCDY010027617.1_pt1 | contig 12919 bp, 26 predicted proteins | sample 7446391 | NCBI WGS metagenome assembly JACCDY01 (sample SAMN15323451, study PRJNA562643) | freshwater metagenome | isolation source: river surface water | place: USA:Blue River Watershed | collected 2017-08-18 | reverse complement strand
GTTTCTGCAATCCAGAATGAAGGAAATCATCAGCATCGAAACGGGGGAAATATTGGACGATATTCCTCTTGATGATTGAAGGAGTTACGGTCAAGCCCCCAGTGGTAGCATTTGAATCACCACAACTCAAATAACCAGAAAGGCTTGACCGTGAACACGAATCAAGAGCATAGGACTCAGGTTCCACCAAGGAGCCCGCCTTCTCCACAACCACCGCAACCAAGGACTCAAAATGGAACAAATCTCGCACGACGAACAGCTCTTTGCTGTCGAATACGGCTACTGGTTCAACCTCAACAATGAACGGTTCTACCGACGAATTGATGTTCTTATCAACTTCGTTCAGCTCGTAGGCGGCTCTTCTGCCGCATTTGGCGCTATTCAAAATTCGCAAGCCTTTGTTGTGGCTTCTGGTATTGCGCTTGCAGTCTGCGCTGCCTTGGCTTTGCTTGTTCAGCCAGCTATCAAATCTGAGTGCCACAGAATCCACAAAGCCAAATTCAGAGAGCTGCATGGGAGAAGCCAAAGACTTAATGATGAAGAATTGATCGTGGCCGTTTCTGACTTGCAAAGCTCGGGGCCTGCTGGAATCGGAGCCCTTGCTCTTCCATCCTTTAACGATGCTGCACGAGCCATTGGTAGAGACCACGGATGTATTCCGTTGTCTACCGTAGAGCGCATTAGTGCGGCCATAGCCTAACGTTGCAACGCTCATGCAGCAGCTCCCAATTCGATAGCAAGGAATGCAGCTGCAGTTAAGGCGAGCCAGCCGCAGAGCATGCCAACGGCAAGGCCTCGACTAATGTAGACAACGAGCAACAACAAGCTTCCATCGCCTGCGTATTCAAGTGGCGGGTATTTGTCAATGAACCCGTTTATCTCGCGCATCATTGCGATTGCCGAGAAAAACATCAGCACAACAGCGCAGACGCCAGAGCCGAATATTTCAGCGGGGCTCATTCGGCGGCCTCGTCATAAATAAGCTCACCGCCCAGCGCCTCAAACAAATCAGGCAACAGCTTGCTTAGCTCGCCAGTGGCAATAGCCACATCGGCATCAAAGCCTTCGTCTTCTTTGGTGGATGTTGCTTCAAACACCACATCTAAGAATTCGAGCTTCTTGAGCTGCATCGCCTCGGTGAGCGAAAATGAAACTCGGTCATTCCAAGTCATTGACAATACTGTCGGCAGCCTGCCAGAGAGTACGTGCTGCTTCACCTCGTCCGTATCAAGCGGGTGGCGAACGTAGCGCACTAGAGACTTTGTTTCGTCGCAGGCTTTTAGGCGACATTCGCGATCGATACTGAATCCAGCTGGTGACTCTTGCGTGATCAACCAAGATGCCATCGCTGACTGTGGCGAAATTTGCGTGTTGATCAACGTCATGCTCAGCCCCGCAAACGACTTGACCAACATAGTTATGACTTCGTCAGTCTTCGCTTGGCTGCCTGCGTCCATCACCATCAAATTAGTGGCGGGGTCAATCCACACCAGCACCGACGACTCTTTGCTAAAGGCCATGGGCATCAAAGACATCTTCACGTCTTCTTTGATTGCCTTCATCTCCTTTTTGCCAGGCTTGCGGCCCTCAGTGGCTTCAATCACCGCACTGCGTTCTTTGGCCTTGCGTGCGACCACGGAGCTTGGTACGCCCTTGGTCTCAATCTTGAGCTTTAAGATGCGCTGACCACTCACGGCTTCTACCAGCGGGCCATGCGCCTCACCGCGCGGCTCAACCCACCCAATGGCTTTTTCTTGACTTGCACCACAAGGCACGAAGCGCTCGGCGTCTAGCGCCTGTTCCATTTGCTCAAGGCTGGGTCTCCAACCGTTTCCGATTCGAAATACGATTACGTTTTTGAACATTTGGCCCCCCGCTTCTTTGTGCACAGCTGGCGCTCTACACCGCCCTGCATGATGAAAAGGAGAATGCGAGCCGCGCAATCTGCGCTTATGGCGTCGCGCTGTAGTTTCATGAAATCAATCATTTTTTTAGTCCTTTTGTATTGATGGCGACGGGCACTTTCTTAGAATGCAAATTCCCCAACTCGCAAAGAAAGGCCGTCACCATGAGCTCAGAAATAGACACAGCACTTTTCCCAGTGACAAAATGCTTCGTTGGCCCAATAAAACAGCATGGATTTGTAGTCATTCGGTTGGACTACCTTTCTCACTCAATGCAGGATGTGCAAGAAGCGAATCGTGGGCTAAACCACGTGCTGTCACAAAGTGAAGCTCGCTTGTTGGCGCAGCAAATACTTGCGGTACTTCACGAACTTTCCACGACCTCACCAACATCAGGCGGTAGTCAGCCTCGCTGAGCTCTATTGGTTTTGTTATCCCACTCATACCCGCCCATTTCTTGACAAAAACATGGCACATCCATTCAAAAACTTAGATGACGCCATTTCTCTCTTGTGGAAGGGCGAAGCAAGATTGGCTGCACTGTTTGGTTGGCTGCTCATTGCGCTTCTCCATGTGTTGCTTTTGCAAATCGCTTTTGTTGCAGCATGGCTCTTTGACTTTTCCTCAACTGACGCGCTTGCACTTGCAAAGAGCGTCCTTGATAAGCCTTTGCCCAGCTTGTTGCAATCTCTTGCCTCTGTGTTTGGTTTAAGCCTGTCAGCAATTGCAGCTCTGTATTTGTGGGCGCTGCGAAAAATTCATTCAGGCGCTCTACGAACATGGATACGCAATTTTTTGTATCCGTCATTAAGGATTTAAGGCTCATACGCCCTCCCCCTTTGGTGCTTTAATGCCAGACGCAGCGACTTTTGACTTTGATTTGCCATTGCGAAACAAGGGTGGGACAAACGTAATCGCAAGCCCAGCAACAAACCAAGACAACAAATAGGTTGCTTCATGAACCAAAACATCTACGCATTCGTTTCCTTCTTGGCTGGCCTGCTTATTGGTCACTGGCTCACCCTCTATCGAGAGAGACGAAAGGAATTTAATGAGGTCGCCCTGAGACTTAAGGTCGCATTTCAGAACCCGCTTCATGACGGGAGTGTTCAATTCGATAACAAGGACTGGGTTTTGTTCCTGCACTTGGTTGGCATGAGCAAGCGACGGGCCTGCATACAAGCCATGAGCGACTACGAGCGAGAAGGCAAAAATACGACCAAAGACTCTGTTGGCCAAAGTAGATTTACTAACCCCAACATGGTTAGAGACGCTGTTGATAGGCTTAATGTCCTTTGTAAGCTGAGGTGATGTCATACGCCCTCTCCTTTTGGTGCTTTTAGGTCGGGCCGTTGAGATTTCTTGAACACATCCGGTCGAATTGCTTTTAAGTAAAGCAATCTTGAGTTAGGTATGAGCCTTTGCCTCCCCGTGTCTGCATCAACGCCAAACCACTGCGAAACCGCCTGAGGTGTGCACTCGCACAAGCGGGCCACCTTCACGGTTCCGCCTAGTTTCTTGATGATTTCTTCATGTGTCATGTCCGCATTAAATCATACTTTAATGCAATTGTCAACCATTCTTTATTCTCATGATGTAAGAATACTTTAATGAACACATTAAATGAACGCTTAGCGGAGGCTATGTCCGCAACTGGAAAGACAGATCGAGCAAAGCTTGCAAGAGCGCTCGGCATCTCTGTGCAGGCTATTGGCGCTGTTATCAACGGCAAGTCAAAGTCGCTCAGCGCCGAAAACTGCTCAAGGGCAGCCAGATACCTTGGGGTTAACACCGACTGGCTTGCTGCTGGGTTTGGGAAAATGCTACTAAACAGCAACGAGGAGCCGGTGCAAATGAGTGACTGGCCATTCGAGGCGATAGACCCTGATGTGTGGGAAAAAATTCCGGACAGAGTTAAGGGAAAAATCGAGCTTTACGCAGAAATGCAAATAGCCGAAGCGATGCGAGTTCTCGAGGAAAGCCAGCGCAAAATCGCGGCGTAAGTCGCCTCAACTTACTTCAAGGAGGCGGAAACGCGTCTCCAATGAAGCAAAATACGTGTTTTTACTTAGTTAAAAATGATAAATAAATAGGTGAAAACGATAACTATTGTTCATAATACATGCGTTTAGTTTGGTGCTTTTTGTCTAGAATGATCTGAATTTTCATTCACTCTTCGCAAATTTCAGCCCAATGCTTAGCTCAAAAATCCTCGCATCTTTGATTGTTCTATCTATCTCGTTTGTGCCTGCTTTTGCGGACGCGCCAAAGCAAAAAACCAAGACCGTAGAAAAACCCCTTGCGAAGAGCGGGCCAGATGGGGTTGGCGCAATAAAAATTGGCATGACAAAAGAACAAGTGGAAATGTTGAACGCCTCGGATGAGACTTACTTGACCTCTCAAATGACGCCATGCACCCGCACCGCGTGTCATCAGAAGACTGGTGTGGACAAGTTCGATACATGGGTCAAGACCCCGTTAAACGAAGCATCAATCAGTACGGTTTTGGGGTTTTCAGGCGGAGTGCTGTCTTCGATAGATATGGACTTCGAGAAGATAGAAAGCGCCTACCATTCGGCTGTCGCTCAAATCACGCAAAAGTACGGTAAAAATATTGTTCTGGAGAACAAAGACGAGGAGATGTGTCTTTATAAAAATGGCGCGAACTTTAAGGTTCCAAACGAAAGCTCCATGCTCTCTTGGGAAAGGGATGTATCTGAATCTCATAAAATACTAACAATAGCTTATAGCGTAACAAGGGGAATGTGCCCATCTAACTTGAGATACGGAGATGTTGAGCGTTACAAGCATAGGTCGATTTCCATTGAGGCAACGACAAAAGGGCCTAGCAAAGCTCCAAGCAAGCCAGCGTTTTGACGCGTTAAATCGGTCATTAAAAATACCTTATGTTTGCAAAAATTCTCGCCCTAGCTGTTGTTTCTATTTTTAGTTTTGCCGTAGCTTCCGGCACAAACATGGCGGCAATGTTGATGCTGCCAGTTTTCGTTATCGCCTCACTCTGGCTTTACTTCTTGCCATCAATTGAGGCCTACCGCAGGAAACACGAAAACACACAATCAATCCTCATCGTTAATCTATTCTTTGGCTGGACGCTGATTGGATGGGTTTTCTCGTTGGTTTGGGCAATCAAGAATCCATCAAAAGTGACACCGGTTGTCGCCTCAATCGGTGATGAAAATAATGATGCTGAACAACTGAAAGTTTGCCCGTTCTGCGCCGAATTAATCAAGAGGTCGGCTATCAAGTGCAAGCATTGCGGCTCGGATTTGAGTAGTTAGAGATCAACGCCAGTGGCCATAGGCGGTCCCAAATTGTCCTGCAGCCCGCACCATGCGGGCTTTTTTTTCGTCCCGAGATTAGGACTTACCCGAAGCATAGTTGATTTGTTAAAGTTTGCTTGACTAAATTTAGAAAGTATGCTTTAATACAACCATCACATCAAAGAGCAGCCGCCAAGGGGAAGCGATACGAACCCCGAACGTGACAGGACGCAGAGCGAAGGTGGATGAGCTTGTAGCTCGCAGCAAACGGATGTGATTTGAGAGTGTTTGGATGACGGGCGGCGTGGAAGGACACGCTAAGCACGGTGCTGAAAAAAGAATTAGATCGCACGGTACGTTCCCCTCGGGTAATAGAGTTCCGACGCCTAGCGGGTTGCTCCGCAACATGGCTGCAAGACGTGACTGATCTACAGCGAAGGTGCCGATAGAGAAATGGAGTTGGCTCTGGGGACGCTCATCCAATCGGCGGCAGCGGCTAGTGGGCTGCTAAGCGGGTATCAAGCCCCGCCCCGTCATTCAAACACTCTTTGGTAGGCATTCGTGCCTTGGTCAATTTTCAACTTTCGGAAAAAACATGAAATCGACATTACTCATTGCCATTGCATCTGTCGTTCTTCTTTCTGCATGCGGCGAGAAAAAAGAGGTCACGGCAGACCGTTTAGAAGAGGCTCGGCAAACGGCCAAAGCCAACTCCGAGTTCAACGCTCAGATGTACAAGGCCGCAAATCCACGTTTTACAGCTGATTTTTCGATCATTAGTCGAAGCGATGACACGCAAAACGCGAAGTGCCCACAGGGCGACGGGTGGGCTGATTTGTCAATCATGAAAGTCGAAGGCAAGACGGTAGACAAAACACAGCTAGTGTGTTCGACGTATTCAGCGAGTGTCGGCTGCTATCGAAAAGAGGATTTTGAAAAGACGCCGAATCTTGCGCAGCAAAACGGACGATGCAGCGCAGAAGTTCCCTATCCATTGCCAGTGCTCAAAAAGTGAGTGCGGTAGGAATCTTTGCTGGTCGTGGTGACGTAATTGTTGCCATGGGTCTGGCTCTGGTGGTTGGCGCGTGGATTGGTTGGAATTTGCGCGGCTTAGTTTTCAAATTCTCAAAGGGTAAGTGAGGCATGTTCATCGCATACACAACAGCACTCTTCGCTCTGATCGGTTTAGTCGTCGGAGTTGCACGAAGCAATACTGAGCCTCGATACCTGAAAACGCCCTGCATCTTGTTTCACACAGGATTTGGCGCACTCACTGGAATCGTCGTTGGATTTGCTGTGTCTGTTGTTCTTGATTTTGTGAACTACTTCATTTTGAGCGCGATATGAGCGACTACTACGGAGGTGAAAAGGCCTCACGGCACCAAGCCGCAATCGACGCTCAAGAAGAGCTGCACGCACAACTTGAAGAGCTAGAACTCTCGATTAGTACAGAGCTTGCGTCACTTCGCGGTCTGAGTTTTCGCGAGATCAAAGAGCTAGACGAAAAAGGTTCTTTGCAACGCATGAACGATTTTTTCGAAGTGGCTCAGGAGTTGTTCTTGCCATGTTTGTTCACGCTGGTGGCTATGTCGAGAAAAACAGGCGCAACAGCTGAGGACAAGCAAGAGCTGTTCGCGTATTTCAAAGATTTGGGCGAGCTGGTCATTGATGTGATGGCTCGCAGGGAGATTGAGCAATGACTACTAAGCACACGGCGGGACCTTGGAGCCACAGGAACGGTCGCGTTTTTCAGACGGATTACGAAGCGCTGACGATTGCGAAAGTGGCCCGCGCACATGACGGCGATTACAGCCCAGCTAACGGCGCTCTGATTGCCGCCGCGCCTGAGCTGCTGGAGGCTTGCAAGGTTGCGTTCGATCAAACGTGCGCCGCAGGCCGTCCCAAGGATTGGGAACAGCTACGCGCCGCAATCGCCAAGGCGACTGGGGGTGCAGCATGAAGAAATTCAACTTCATCGTCAACGATAAGAAATTCATGGTGGGTCTGTTTGAAAACAGATTCGATGCCTATGACTTCATTCTTGGCCTGCTGCCAAGCCGCTGCAAGCTGTCCATCAAGGAGGCGACATGAAATTCGCCCCAAACACCATCGAGCGCTACAAGGCTCGACGCTCACCGCTCGTCAAGTGGCTTGTCATTTTTCTGGCGCTCTGCTTTGTTAGCGGGATTGTCAGAGGATTAATTTAATGGAGAGAAACATGAGCACAGAAGTGACAACGACACGTCAAGGAATGGATTTAAGTCCTCAGACATTTGAGCAGGCATTGACATTTAGTCAGTACCTGGCAGACAGCGACATGGTCCCAAAAGATTTCAAGGGCAAGCCTGGTAATTGTCTCATTGCCATGCAATGGGGTGCAGAAGTTGGATTGAAGCCTTTGCAGTCATTGCAAAACATTGCGGTGATTAATGGTCGCCCTGCTCTTTGGGGTGACTCTGTGATTGCGCTGGTGCGTAGCAGCCCAGTATGTGAATATATTGTCGAGACGCAAAATGAAAAAGAGGCAACGTGCAAGGTCAAACGCCGTGGTGAGCCTGAGCAGACCAGAACATTTAGTCTCGATGATGCGCGCGATGCTGGCTTACTGGGTAAGCAAGGACCATGGACTCAGTATCGGAAGCGCATGATGCAAATGCGAGCTCGCGCATTTGCCATGCGTGACGTTTTCCCCGATGTTTTGAAGGGCATGCCAATTGCAGAAGAGGTAATGGATATTCCAAGCGGAGAGGTTAAACACATGGGCATGGCAGAAGTCGTGCAACCAGAAGAAAAATCACTCCCCTCTTACGACGATGCAAAGTTTTCTCACAACCTCAAGGGGTCATGGCAAAAACGTGTCAACGAAGGTGGAAATATCAACGACTTGCTAACCATGCTCAAGACGCGCAATGCTCTCACAGCAGAGCAAGAGGCTGCGATTCTTGCGCTCAAGCCGCTGATTGAAAACGAAACGCCCATCACAGCGGAGCAGATTGAGCAAAAGCTCAAGGATGCTAAAGATGTTGATGCGCTCTATGTTGCTGCTGACTTGATTTCGGCCATCAAAGATGCTGACGCATTGGCAAGGCTTGACGCGGTATTTCAAGAGCGCTTGGCTGCGCTTGGAGAAACCAAGTGATAGTCGTTGAATGCAAACAAGGGTCGGAGGCATGGCTCCGCGCTAGGGCCGGAGTCGTAACTGCAAGCATGTTCAAAGTGGCTCGACAACGGACTGTCGGCCTTACCGAACAACAACAAATCTATGTCGATGCAATCCGTGCTGGCAAATCGGACGCCGAAGCACTTGAGTCATCGGGCTACAAATCTAAGCCAAAAGCAGGGGTTGTGCAGCGTGCAATCAACGGCGAAAAGGTCGGTGAATTTTCGGAGGCTGCAAAGAACTACGCGTTTCGCGTGGCTATTGAGCGAATCAGTGGTGAGCCGCTAGATGAAGGCTTTCAGACTTGGCAAATGAAGCGCGGCCAAGAGCTTGAGCCAATGGCGCGTGCAAGACACGAAGAAGAGGCGTGGGTAGTCGTGCAGCGTGCCGGACTGGTCTTGACCGATGACCGCGTGTTTGGTGCGAGCGCCGATGGATTGATCGGCAACGACGAAGGCAGTGAGTACAAGTGCTTGGTGTCACCAGAAGGCTTGCGCGAAATTCTCATCAATGACGACATTGGTGAGTTCATCGATCAAGTTCAAGGGTGCTTATGGATTACAGGCCGAAAGCGTTGGCACTTTGGCTTGTACTGCCCCGCTCTTGCATCGATTGGCCGCGACTTTACTTTGAAGATTGTTGAGAGAGACGACGATTACATCAATGAGCTCGAAGCAGATCTGATTGAGTTCAAAGGCCTTGTCGATCACTATGAGAGCAAGTTGCGAATCGGTAAATGCATTAAAGCCGCAGCGGCAGAAATCCTCCCCGAATTCATCGACTCCGAAACCGGCGAAATCACTCATAAACAACCATCTATCGCACTTGATGCGGTAGCCTTTTAAGGACGAAGAAAATGGAAACCATCGAACAAGAAGTTTTAGACCGCGCCGAGATCAATGATGGAAATGTTGTTGTCGAGTACTCGCGCACAGAGGCTGCACTCGCGGAGTTGCGCCAGAAGTATTCAGGCGTTGTATTCGACTGCACGACCACCAAAGGCGACAAGGAGGCACGCGCCGCGCGGCTTGAGCTGACAACTCTGCGTACCAGTCTTGAAAAGAAACGCAAAGAATTCAAAGCGCCCGCCCTTGAGTTTGGCAAGAAGATTGATTCCGAAGCTGCGCGTGTCACGGCTGAAATCTTAAGCATCGAAAATCCTATTGATGAGCAGATCAAAGCCGATGAGAAGCGCCGAGCCGATGAAAAAGCGGAACGTGAACGAATCGAGGCCGAGCGCATCAAGGCAATCAAAGACAAGATTGCGACGATTCGCAGTTTTGCCGCAAAGTGCCAAGGCATCAGCGCAGAGCGCATTGCGAATGGCATTGAGATGGTTTCGAAGATTGGCACCAGCGCCGATGAATTTGCGGAGTTTGAGGGCGAAGCAAAGACCGCTCAAGCCGAAACATTGCAAGCCATGCGCGAATTGCACGCGGCAACAAAGGCTAGAGAAGAAGAGACCGCACGAGTTGAGGCGCAGCGAATTGAGAACGAGCGTATCGCAGAAGAGCAGCGCATCGCCTCAGAAAAGCTGGCAGCAGAACGCGCAGAGCTTGAGCGTCAACAGCAGGCGCAAGCCGAAGCGTTGGCGGCCCAACAAGCGGAAATCAATCGCCGCGAGGCTGAGCTGAAAGCCGAACAAGAGCGCGTTGCCGAAGAGGTGGCGCCTCAAGCCGAGGTCGCGAAAGAGGCTGAACGTGTCGAGCAAGAACGCGCCACGCAAGTCAAAGAGGTTGCCGCTAACGAGGGGGCTACACCCGTCTCCCACTCTGCCCCAGTAATTGTCCCCCCCGCGGTCAAGCAAGACGATGGCGTACTCATCAAGCTAGGCGACATAAACGCTCGCATCGCCCCGCTGTCCATCACCGCTGATGGCTTGGCCACGCTTGGCTTTGCGCACGTCGCTACAGATAAAAGCGCGAAGCTCTATCGACAGTCAGACTTGGTGACTATCTGCAAGGCTATGGTGTCACATATCAACTCTGTTGTTGAAGGTTAATCATGCGTACCGCCCACCGCAAGGCGTCTCACCAGAAACGCAAATTTCAGGCAGACCCTTCGTCTATTTACAAGCTCATGGGCCGCGTGCAACTTTTTACTCGCGAAGAGCGCACATCGCTCGCCCTCCCCGTTCGACTTGCGTTTGAGTCGGTCAAATCAGGTCAGGCGGTGCGTGACGACTTTGATATCTTGGCGGCCATGGCAAACATTTGCATGGTGCGCAGCGAAGACGTTGACCCACTATGTGTCGAGACTGCGCAGCGCGGACAGGGTGCGCTCATGCGCTGTTTGCGTCGACATGAAGCAACTGGCCGCTGGGGGTTTGATGGACCCGCGATGCAAGAGGTCGAAATCGTTATTGACCTATACGAGCAACTTTTAGAACTTAGCACACCTCAGCAGATGAAAGAGGCCATGCTGACAGTTGTTGAGCGCACTAATCAAAGGGAGGTTTTGCAATGAGCTTTAGGGTGCCAAATAAATATCGAATTCGCACAGGTCAACTGGGTAGCAATGACAGCTATGGATGTAATGGTGCGTTTGAGCTAACAATAAAACACGGGCAAAGACTTTTTGCAATCGTGAGCGATCAACTTGGATGGGAGCATGTGAGCGTAAGCCGCAAGGATCGGACTCCGACTTGGGATGAGATGTGCCAAGTAAAACAGCTATTTTGGGATGATGAAGATTGCGTCGTCCAGTATCACCCGCCACGTAGCGAGTACGTGAACAACCACCAATTCTGCTTACACATGTGGCGTATTGTGGGCGGTCATTTTCCAATGCCGCCGAGCATTATGGTTGGCATGGCTAGCAAGCAAGGCGGTGCAGCATGAAAGAGCGCCCAATACTTTTTAATGCGGCGATGGTTCGCGCGATTCTTTCTGGATCGAAAAGTCAAACGCGGCGGGCGATGAAACCGCAGCCGCCAGAATTTGTTCGGGTGCGGCTTGGCAGCAATAGCCTTGAACACCACTTCTTCGATGATGGGCGAGATGGTGAAGTGGCGAGAAATTGGCTAGATCGCAACATCCTTAGCCTTTGCCCATACGGACAAGTTGGAGATCGACTCTGGGTGCGGGAGACTTGGATGCCCGACGCGCCGCGTGATGGAACATGGCCTCACACTTCGTTCTACGGGTGCAAGGGCTCATCCTTGTCAATGATTCCAATGGTCTACCGAAGGCCTAAGCATTGCCTGTTCCGCTCGACATGGAGCGGTGCGGAGTTGACGGGTTGGAAGCCATCAATCCACATGCCACGTTGGGCCAGTCGCATCACGCTAGAAATCACTGGCGTGCGCGTTGAAAAGTTGCAAGACATAAGCCGTGGCGATGCCATGGCAGAGGGCTGCCCATTTCCAAACATGCAAGATGGCGAAGACCCGCGCCAGTGGTATGCAGACCTTTGGGAATCCATCAACGGCAAGGGCTCATGGAGTGCAAATCCTTGGGTGTGGGTAATTGAATTTTCAAGAGTTGGAGGCGCGGTATGAGTAGAAGCGGATACACCGATGACATTGACAACCACTGGCATCACATTATGTGGCGCGGTCGTGTGGCTAGCTCGATTCGCGGAAAGCGCGGTCAGTCCATGCTGCGCGATTTGCTTACGGCGCTAGATGAGATGCCAGACAAACGGCTGTACCCCAACAGCTTCGCAGCAGCGACTGGTGAGTGCTGCGCTCTCGGTGTACTCGGTGCGGCGCGTGGAACAGAGATGGACGATTTAGGCAATGCTGAGGATGGCTGCGACGAGCGCCTAGTGGCTGAGCGCTTTGGTGTAGCGGCCCCGCTAGTGCAGGAAATTATGTACATCAACGACGAGTGGATTGACGACTACAAATTTGTGGAAGTAGAAATTTGCGGACCTGTACGCCCTTGGTATCCAGACTATGGGCGACACCAAAAGTCTGTGCATGTGCACGACGACACTGCGCCACAGCGTCGATGGCGGGCAATACGGAATTGGGTTGCTCAAAACATCAAAGGAATGGAAGCAGCATGAACTCAAACATCGAAAACATCAAGTGGAAGGCCGAGCAATTGGTAGCTCTGGCAAAACAAGTCGGCGTTGTGCTGACTATTGAAACCGCGCCAAGCAAACCGCTGGCAATGGGTAATTTTGAAATGCGGGTCGATGTTAGACCTGCCAATGAGATTTATCGGAGCAAGAAATGACGCAAAAACCAGATTTGAAGTCTGATGAAGTGCGAGATGCAGAAGCAGAGCTGAACTGCGCAGAAGATGTGCTTGATGCTTTGTCGGCAAACCTCGATATGGAGAAGACTGACTTTGATTGCATTGGCGAGTACATCACAGCGGTGTTTGAGGCTCACACAAAGAAACTCACCGCGCCTAAGCAAGAGCATGTTGAGTCTGTATCGATGCCGCCAGTAAATTGCCGCCAGCGCCTCAAGGCAGAGGGCAAGGTATACGCACGTTCAAATTGCCAAGTATGCGGCGCTTTCGCCCCGAAATGGAAAGAGTGCAATGCTGCGCTTTCGTCCACATGTCAGCATGCTTTGGATGAGAAGCAAGAGCAGGGTGAGGCTGACTTAGATGCAATTT
>JACCDY011369920.1_pt1 | contig 12923 bp, 8 predicted proteins | sample 7446391 | NCBI WGS metagenome assembly JACCDY01 (sample SAMN15323451, study PRJNA562643) | freshwater metagenome | isolation source: river surface water | place: USA:Blue River Watershed | collected 2017-08-18 | reverse complement strand
GGCCAGCTGCACCACCAACATTTAGAAATTGACCAGCTCAAGCATCAGTTCGCCAGCTACGACGCAGAAGGCAAGCCAGAACCTTTTGGTGTGGGTGAAACTTTGCAAGCCCTGCACACGTTGGGGTTCGATGCCAGCCTAAAGAAAGGCTTGCGTCAAAACTTGGCAGAGGCCAACTTGCCCGCTTTGATGCCTACCAACGACGGGGGGATGATGCTGGTGGGCAAGATGGTCGAGACAGCAGAACCCGATGGCACGCTGGTGGTCGTGCAAAAAGCTGGTCAGAGCATGCCCAACCAAGTGACGCTGCAAGAGTTTGACCAGCTCTTTGCTGGCGAGTGGATTGAGGCCGTGCCCAGTGTGAAGCTGGCTGACCACAACCAAGGCGAAACCGCAGCCAGTCAAGAAGCATTTGGCATTGCGTGGTTTTGGCAGTCGCTCAAAAAATACAAACAGTTGATGGGCGAGGTGTTGCTGGCTTCGCTGTTTGTGCAAATCATTGCGCTGATTACGCCATTGATTTTTCAGGTGGTGATTGACAAGGTGCTGACCAACCGCACGCTCTCGACCTTAGATGTGATGGTGGTGGCTTTGTTGGGCGTGAGTATTTTTGAGGTGGCGCTAGGGGCCATGCGCCACTACTTGCTCAGCCACACCACCAACCGTGTGGATGTGGAGCTGGGGGCCAAGCTGTTCAAGCATTTGCTGCACTTGCCGTTGTCGTATTTTGAGAGCCGCCGCAGTGGCGACACGGTGGCGCGGGTGCGCGAGCTGGACAACGCACGTAACTTTTTGACAGGCCAAGCGTTGACGAGTTGGCTGGATTTGCTATTTGCCATTGTGTACCTTGGCGTGATGTTTTATTACAGCGTGGCTTTGACGATGGTCGTGATTGCCGCCTTGCCCGTGTTCTTTGGTGCCTCTGCCGTCATCACACCGCTGTTGCGTAAAAAGCTGGAAGACAAGTTTGCCCTTGGTGCAGAAAACCAAGCCTATTTGGTTGAAACAGTCACCTCGATGGAAACACTCAAAAGCCATGCTGTTGAGCCGCAGTGGCAGCGCGAGTGGGAAAAACGCCTTGCCAGCTATGTGAATACCTCGTTTGAAGGCGGGCACTTAGGCAACGCCACCAACCAGTTCATTGCGATGGCGAGCAAGTTGCTCACAGTGGCTTTGCTGTGGCTGGGTGCGCGTTTGGTGATTGATGGCGATTTGACCGTGGGTGGCCTGATTGCTTTCAATATGCTCAGTGGCCGTGTGAATGCGCCTATTTTGAAGCTGTCTTCACTCTGGCAAGACTTCACGCAGATGAAGGTGAGCATCAAACGTTTGAGCGACATCATGGACGCACCGCCAGAGCCTGCGTTTAGGGCCAACCGCTCTACCCCGCCCGATGTACAGGGCCGTGTGACGTTTGAACATGTTGGGTTCAGATACAGCCCTAAAGCGCCTGAGGTGTTGACGGACTTGAGTTTTGAGATTCAACCCGGTGAAGTCATTGGCGTGGTGGGTGTCTCGGGTGCGGGCAAGACCACGCTGATGCGCTTGATTCAACGGCTTTATACACCAGAGAGTGGCCGCATCTTGATTGACGGCATGGATTTGAATTTGGTGGATACCTCATGGCTGCGCCGCCAAATGGGTGTGGTAGGGCAAGACACTTTATTGTTCAACCGCAGTGTGCGCGAGAACATTGCTTTGGCAGATGCCAGCCTGAGCATGGACGCCGTGATGAATGCGGCCAAGTTGGCGGGTGCACACGATTTTGTGTTGCAGTTGCCCGAGGGCTATGACACGGTGATTGGTGAGCGCGGTAGCAAGCTCAGTGGCGGTCAACGGGCGCGTATTGCGATTGCCCGCGCGTTGGCGACCAACCCCAAACTTCTATTGCTAGATGAGGCCACAGCGTCGCTGGACTATGAGAGTGAGCGATTGATTCACGACAACATGGCGTCTATTGTCAAGGGGCGCACGGTGGTGATCGTGGCACATCGTTTGTCTACGTTGCGGTTGGCTGATCGGTTACTGGTCCTAGATGGTGGCCGTTTGATTGAGACAGGAAACCATGCGAGCTTGATGCAAGTGGGTGGCCGTTATGCGTCTTTGTACAAGGCGCACCAAGTTTTAGAGATTGAAGGTCGTGCAGCATGAGCCAAATTCCAGACAAGAGTGAAAACTTGACTGAATCAGTCACAAAAGAACCCGTAGATAAAGCGCCTTTGACAATTAACCCGTTTAGTTCTGCAGCACTGGCCATGCAGGTGCGTCCACCTTCGCATGTGGTGCGCATGGTGACACTGGGCATTTGTGGCATGACGGCAGTGGCTTTGCTGTTTGCATGTTTTGCCAAGATGGACATTGTGGTGTCGGCACAAGGCAAGGCGATTCCAGCCGGTAAAAGCAAAGTGGTGCAACCGTTGGAGCCCGGTTTGGTCAGGGCCATTCATGTCCGTGATGGTCAGATGGTGAAAGCGGGCGATGTACTGGTGGAGTTAGACCCTACCAATGCAGGGGCTGACCACGACCGCTTGCAAAGTGAGTATTGGGAAACCGAAGCCGATGTGTTGCGCTTGACCGCACAGATAGAAGGCAAGCCAAAGTTTGTGCTGCCGCCTGACATGCCGCAAGCCACGGCCATGAACCAGTTGGCCATGTTGCAAAGTCGATTGACAGAGCAAAAGGCCAAGATGGCCACCACTGAGGCCGATGTGTCGCGCCGCCATGCCAACTTGCAAGCGGCCATGAGCACGGTGGAAGAGCTAAAAAGCAGCTTGCCCTTGATGCGTCAAAAGCATGAAATGCGCGAAGAGTTGGCGAAGACGGGGCATGTCTCTAAAACAAGCTGGATTGACTCCAAGCTAGAGTTGAGCAAGGCAGAAAAAGATTTGGTGGTTCAATCTGAGAACCTAAAAGAAGCGCAATCTAACTATCAATCGGCACTGGCTCAACGCAATCAAGCGCTGGCAGAGTACCGAGCTCGAACAGGTGCTGAGTTGGTGGAGGCGACTAAGAAGCGCGATGCAGCCAAGCAAGAGTTTGTCAAAGCCAATCAACGCCTGAACATGCAAACCCTGCGTGCTCCCATTGACGGTGTGGTGCAACAGTTGGCGGTGACCACGGTGGGTGGTGTGGTGACAGCGGCACAACCGATTTTGACGGTGGTGCCAGAGAACACACCACTAGAGGTAGAGGCACAGGTGCTTAACCGTGACATTGGCCACCTGCGTGTTGGACAGCGTGTGATCAACAAAGTAGAGACATATGACTTCACGCGTTACGGATACATCGAGGGCGAGGTTCAATGGGTGGGTACTGACGCCGTGCAAGACCAAAAACTGGGACTTGTGTACCCCGTGCGCATCAAGTTGGCCCACATGCAAACGCCCAACGAGGTGAATGGCAACCAAGGTTTGGTGACTGCAGGTATGAACATTACTTCAGATATCCGCACTGACGAACGCCGTTTGATTGAATACCTCATTGCACCCATGCTTCGCTACAAACAGGAGGCGATGCGTGAAAGATAAATTAACGCAGCTGTTGACGGTATGTGTAGGGGTCTTGAGTGTGGGGTCTTGTGCCTACGCACAGTCATTGATGGATGTGTACCAAAAAGCCATGCAAAACGACACCCAATACAACGCCGCACGACGCACGATGGAGGCAGGTTTAGAAAAGAGCATCCAAGGTCGTGCAGGTTTGTTGCCCACGGTGAATGTGGTGGGTGCCAAAAACCACCAAATAGGAGATGCTTCGTTTTCTGATGCGCCTTTTGTTCACCGTGATGTGCGTAATTGGAATTGGTCAACACAGCTCATACAGCCCATTATTCGGTTTGGCAACGTGGCCGCCTATGCGCAGGGCAATGCGCAAACTCGGCAAGCACAAGCGCAGTTTGTGCAAACCGAGCAAGATTTGATGGTTCGGGTGGCACAGGCATACTTTGATGTGCAGGTCGCGCAAGAGAGTGTGCAAGTCGCCCGTGCACAAGTGCAGGCTATTGGCGAGCAGTTGACCTTGGCTGAACGAACCTTTGAAGTAGGCACAGGCACCATCACTGATGTGCACGAAGCCAAAGCCAAACACGCATTGGCCAAAGCTCAGTCTGTGACCGCTGACAACGACCTAGTCACCAAGCAGGCTGAGTTAGAGCGCATCACTGGCGAGGCTCTGCTTTTGCCCGCGATGCGTTTGACAAAAGGTTTACCTGCCATGACAGGCGGTGTGGAGCAGTGGCTCACAGTTGCTGTATCAGGCAATCCGCAAATCCATATTCAACAAGCCGCTTTGGATGTGGCACACCAAGAGGTGAACAAAAGCTATGCTGCCCATGCTCCCACTTTGGATTTTGTGGCGAACAAGGGGAGTACCTATGGCTCAGGCTCTTTAAGTTCACCTGCAGATTTGTCTACACGGGTGAATTCATTTCAGCGCGGAGTGCAGCTCAGTATTCCCTTGTTTGCAGGAGGCGCTACGCAATCCAAGGTACGTGAGTCTTTGGCATTGGAAGAAAAAGCCCGAGAGGACTTGCTAGGCGCTCAACGCCAAGCCAATAGCTCGGTGCGCCAAGCTTATGCAGGTGTGGTGAATGGTCAAGCACAAGTCCAAGCGTTGGAGATTGCGGTGGAGGCGGGACGCAATGCGGTGGAGTCCAACAAGATTGGATTCAACATTGGCACGCGTATCAACCCCGATGTGCTCAACGCTGAGCAACAGCTGTATGCAGCCATGCGTGATTTGAGCAAAGCCAGAGCTGACGCAGCCATGCAAGGGCTCAAACTCAAGGCAGCAACTGGGACATTGCAACCCGATGATTTACAAGCGTTAGAGCGGTCTTTGGAGGCTGTTCAAAAAACTGAAAAACCAGAGCCTCCTGTGAAACCAATTCAAGCACCTGTTGCGCCACCGATTGATTCGATGAATTCAAAAATGCTGGAGCAAGTAACGCCTCCATCAACCGACTTAGAAAAGAAAGAGGAAAAAGATCATGAACGACCAAGACAACAGCAACTTGATAGCGCTGGCGAAACAGCAAGCAGACAAAGTGATGAGCAAAGTCCCTGTACTGGGGGCTGTGAGCTGGCTGATGATGCAGCAGAGCGCCAGCCGCCACACCTTGCTGAGTGAGTTGGAGTGGCGCGTAATGCCACCTCTGATGCTGGACCAAGCCAAGTTGTACATGCGCGATAAAGCGCCTCTGGCTTATGTGTCATGGGCATGTTTGTCTGAGGATGCCGCCAAACGCTATCAGCAAGCACCACACCACCTGATGCCTTCAGATTGGAAATCGGGAGAACAAGTGTGGATTGTTGATCTATGTGCGCCGTTTGGTGGAGGGCAAGAGGTGATCAAGGATTTGCGCGAAAACGATTTTAAAGGGAAAGAAATTCACCAGTTCACGCTAGATGCAGATGGCAAGGTTAGTGCTATGACTTGGCCAGCGGTTGCAGAAAATTCCCCACAGTAAAACTGCACCTAAAAAGGTCATTCAACATGGACAAAGAAATATGGACAACTATCAGCTCAATTGCCACGGCAGTTACAGCAGTTATCAGCTTCGCAGCTGTTGTGGTTGCATTACGTGCTGCGAAATACGCATCACAGCAAGCCGCCTTACTCAAAGAGCAAATTGACTCTCATCAAGCCTCAAAATTAGTTGAGGTTCACTTGCGTTTTCAAAGCGAAATCCGAGCAATCCAAAAAACATTCCCTCCAAACGTCAATCACCCAACATGGGCACCAAACGAACTTGAAGCTCGCAGCATCAGCATGTACTGGTATCTGGTGTTCGATGAATGGCTGACATGTACTCAAATGGGCGGTGGACTTGATCTTCTTTGGGAAAAGCACTATTCCGAAGGTGTCAAATCGGCACTTAAGCGTCCTGCATTCAAAGCAAAAATCGAGGAAATTTTCCGTGGCGATTCATCTTTCTTTGGCTATGGGCAAGATTTCAAAAAAGAGATTGAGCGCCTTTGTCCTGCTGATGAGAACGACCCCCTAAAACCATAGCGTCAACAGATTCAAGATGTCTTGCCCCGCTGAAAATATCTTTGAACGTATGGAGCGCCTCCTCAAGAAATTGAGTGACGGTGCTACTTTGGCGACTTCAGAGGATAAAGCCCTTAGAAAGTTGCTCGCTGAGTACTGGGCAGTCAATTGCCCAAGCGATCAGTTATGCAACCGAAATACGTGCAATCTAGCAAGAACCAATGATTGGATTGCATATCATGGCTATTCATGTGCAGCCCAATTGTTGAAACATTTCAAATATGAAGGTGTTAAACACTTGAGCTTAAAGAGCTTTGTCGAGCCATCCAATCCTTGGGTCATGCGCAGGCCGGGACACTTCAATCCTTAAGCGATGCATGCAAGATATTTTCAGTTCTGAGCCTTTACGACTAATGTTAGTTGCTAGTTGGCTTGCACACATCATCAGCGGAACAGCGCTACGTGCTGTTTTTTTACAGTTTTTTAGTAGTGACAAGTGCATGTTTTCGCTAATTTGTCAAAGATGACCCAGCGCACGCACATGCAAAAGTCCCCTCCCCTTAAAGCCCATTAAGCCGCATATGTCGTACAAAGAATTGAAGTCGCCACACGGTAAGTTTCATCCGGTGGAGGTTGCACACTACGAACCCCAAAAGGGGATGTCGCAGCAACGATCATTTTCAAAAACTCAATACGACAAGCTCACAGACAAAAGCACATATGCGGAATACGCGTGGGAGTTCTTACGTCGCAACAAGTTCTATCAAGCTTTGATTGATGCTGGTACTGACAACAAAGCCCCTCACTATCCACTGCCCTCATGGGGTTACAGACAAAGTGACGCTAGCGAACAAAACTCTGAATGGGAATACCACTGCGGACTTTGGCGTGAACCATACAAACACTACTCCGAAGCCTATTCGGATGACCTCACTTGGTATCCGCTTGAGTACTTGCGCCAACACATGTGCGGTGCAGTGGGTCAAACAACCATGCTGGAAGACAAGAGCACACAGCTTCACATCACGATTGATCTTGGGCACAAGTTCGGTCCCAACGTTTCAGGGTTGAAGAAGCAACTAGAGATCGCTGAACAAATCGTGACGACCTACCATCAATACCTAAAAGGTGGTGCTTGGCTCAATGGTGAGTTAGACATTTACCCTCTCAAGAAGGGTTTGTTACGACGCTATCTGCATGTTGCTGATTTGTATACCCAACTTGAAAGCAAGAAGAAAAACACCGACGTGGCGTGGGCTAAATACATTGCGAAAAACATTCAAGAAGGTGAATCTAACTTCTCAGAAACAGATGTCAGCAAATGCGCAAAATCCGCCTTCGAATACATCTATCAATGGCACTGCTTGGGCCTACTTACGCTGACCAACAAAAACGGCATTGAAGATCCCGAGCACTCTGAGCCGGAGTCAATGAAGTCGGATGGCGGTACGCCTCTGCAAAATGCTTGGGGGCGACTCCCTAGCAGCAAAGACATCTCAGACAACGTTGATCTAACTGGTGACTAGGTCTTGAAATACACACATTTCTGATTCGTAACGACAATCAAGGTTCACTCTTTGCGCGCAACCTTTTTGAGAGACTCATAACAGTTTTGCTAGCGATTGCGGCCCGTCGCAGCCATGAGTCGGACTCTCGCCGACTGTCTCAAGCGATCCTGGGTGCGACGACCGCAGGACGCGCGAAGCTCAGCCATGTAAGGTCCAACTTCCCCTATCGAAGTTCACCGCCCCCTGACCGAGCTCAGATGCTCACTGTATAGCACTCTAGCTTCATGGCTCAGGCTGCCTGATGAACATGGACTGACAGGCTCGAGCAAGTTAGTCCGGGGGGGGAATCGGTGTTTTTGCCCCCCGACCTTCAGCAGTCGCTTTATTAAGCATATATACGGTCTGGATTTCGGATGAGGGGGCCTTGGGTGCTGCAGCCTCGGGGGGCTGCGTGTGCTCGATCTGCGCAATCACTGCGGATTCCGGCTCGGGAACATTGCCGTCAAACACGAGGTAGGGCACCATGGTGCACTTGAGCGCATCTAGCTTGACGGCTCGCTTTTGGTCTGGCCGAGTTGTCAATTCCAAACCTGCTTGTGCGGCCTGAATCAAGACATTTCCAAGGGCTTTAAGCCGAGCTACTCTCCGTGTTTCCATCGGAGGGTAATGCGATTCCGAGCCTACAGTGGAGTCAACCAGTTGCACTGTGAGGTCCGCAACCTCCGCCAGGAACCACTCTACCTCGGCGGCAGGATGTCGCAATGCACCTTCAACGACGTGCCCCAAAAGCTCAGCAAACGCTTTCACTTGGCAATGATGGGCAGCCAACATCTTTAAGAATTCAAGCGCAACGCGAGCACCACTGACAAACTCAGTGTCTGGGCTTGCCAAGTATGCCTTGAACTGTTGAATGCCATATCGCAAGGTGAAACCACCTTGTAAGACCATCCACAACAGGTCATATGCAGCCAAAGACACGAAGGTACGATTGCCCAAGAACTGTTGCAGCACTGCTTGACTATAGTCTCTAGGTCCAATCACACCCTTGCTACCGGCATACATCAGCAGCACTTGCGGCCAGATCCAAGGTCGTTGAAGGGTGGCAGCAACCAGCTGGGCCAGCCGACCATCGACTGTCAACAACGTCGCATTTCGCTCAGCGACCAGCAGCATTGCTGAATACTCTTCCTCTTCGAGCGCCTCTTCTGCGTTCTCCAAGCCAGCAGGCAAGGTATCTGGTCCATACGCGGGAATAACCTCGCAATGTGCACGAACGGCTTCGACCATGCTCTGCAAGAACGCTACGCGTCGTTCCTTGTCGCGTGCGCTGTACTCAATAAAGTGCATCTGACCTTCGTCATCCAACAGGCTCCCACTCTCCCCAACTGTCTGTGCCTCTTCAACGCAGACTTCCAAAACTTCTAACGTCTTAGTTGAGCAGTAAACCTTTGGAAGAACTGCAAGTGCTCTTTGGCAGCCTATGCGCGTGAGCTCCGCAATGGTTGCAGCGTCAACCACGTACGCCTCATCAGGCCGCTCCAATAGCTGGGCAGAAATTTGACGATCATCGGTAGTGCCCCGCGACACAAAGAGCTTGGGGCCAGAATTGGGCCATCCGGTGACTATGTCAATAACGCTTGTACCAAGCATTCGAGCCACGATTCCCAAAGTCAACGGTCCATTCTGGTAGGCGTCCATGACCATCTTTGAATGGGCTGACTTGCGCTTAAGCACAGCATGAATATGCGAGAAATCAGCACCATCCTCCCCGGTCGGAACCGGAACAGAAAAGAACGCTGAATCCGATGACATCGACGTTTGAACACGTTCTTGTGCAACCTGCAGCAAATGTCGATATGCCGAAGTGATGCTTTGGATTGTGTACTTACGTGTGGTCCCCAAGCCACCAGGCAATTCAACCTCAGCCCCGGGCGCCGCTCCCAACAACGCCTGGACATCAGCGCTGTGATGCGAGTAGAACCCATCGCGGGACGGTAACGCCCCCGAATTTGTCGGGTCCAACGAAATCGTCAATGCTTTTCCGAAAGCGTCCTGCAATTGAACAGTAGAACCAGGTACGACTGTCAGCAGGAACTCATCCATATTTGGGAGTTCGGCCCGACATGCGACGATGCCAACGAAGTAGCCAGAGGCTGCCTCAAGTGCATCCATGTTTCGGCGGAACTGTCGATACAGCCGCAACATGCCCGACTCCTGCCGGTCGTACTTCAGCTCAAGCGAAGCAAGCTGCGCGATTTGTCGATGATGCCCCTCAAGCTCGTCAGGTAAGGCCTCCAAATCTTGGTGGAATCGGAGCATCTTCTTGGTCTTGAGGTCCAAGACGAGCCTGAGGAGCCAGCCGCCCGCACTTTTAGGAGCGCTCTCGCATTGACGATCCGCCAGCGGCACTAGGAAGTCCCAATCTGCCGCCTGCTGCCCCAGCTCCAAGGCCAGGCCCCGAATGTGGTCGTCAGCGGCCCAGTCGCTTGGCAATGACGTCAGGAGCTCACGCGCCTTCTTCCGTGCACCGCTGCGAACGTAGCAAACCAAGAGCCGAACATGGAGTTCGGTTCGGTGCCCAAGCGGTGCAAACCTCTCGTAGACTCGCGCCGCTTCAGCGTACTTATGCACCGCGTAGTACAGATCAGCGAGTTGAAGTGCTGCGGGTCCCCGACTCAAATCGGGAACGAGCTCCTTAGCTCGGGCAACCGCAATATTGCATTCAGCGACTTCATCTGCCAAGTGAAGAATGCGTGCGCCTCCGCAAATGAGTGGGAGGCTGTCTGTAGTGGCCCAGTTGATTGCTTTGACCTCTGCACTTGCCTGGGCTCGGCCGTCTTTCGACCGCCATAGCGCAATCCACCGCATCGCCTGCATGATGTCGAGCACTTCGGGCTCTGAGCACGGGATTTTCTGAATGGCGACAAACACTGCCTCAACAAGAGCAACGTCCCCTGCATCAGATGAGGCCTCTGCGACCAGTATCAGCGCTTCTGTTTCAAGCTGGTCTAGCCAGGCACGGCCAGCGACCAGAATCTCATCTAGACGGTCTAACCGTCGGTAAGCTTCCAATGCCACACGCTGAAGCTTTGGACTTAGTGCATCTGCGTGCCGTGCCTCATCGACGAGTTTCAACGCCTCCTCAGCTTGGCCAACCAGAATGTACGCATAAGCTAAGTGCACCAGCGTGTCCGCACGGGCCTCTGTGCTTTGAATGTCCCACAATCGCTCTTTACGAGGAGTCAGGTGAGAAATCGCCCGCTTCAATGCATCGAGAATGACTCCAGGAAGAAGTTCGAATGAACTTTGGATTGGGTCTGCTGTCGCGACTTCCAGCGCGATCGCCAGTGCGGTTCTCCGGACAAAGAATCCCGCATCAGGCAAGTCGAGTGCTTGCGCAATTACATGATTTGCTCCCGCGAGGTCACTCACCATCTTGCGCGCTAACGCCACTGTGTGCAACACATCGCAGTTGGAACGCATAGTCGAGGGTGCATCCATCAACTTGATATCCTCACCGTTGAACATTCGTGCGTTCGTATATGCGATCCAAACATGTGCTGACGTGGGGAACCGAGCTACGGTCGTTGCACCCGCGGCAACTGCGCCCGTGACATCGTCATTGAGTAACAGCCCCCGCACACCCGCTGCAGCCATCTTTTCATCGTCAGGGAAGAGCTCCGCTGCCTTAAGGAAGTCTGCGACTGCTGCTTTTTCCCCCTCTAGGTGCCAAGTGCACAGCGCCCGTTGCAGATACCACCTAGCCTGCTGATGCAGATCCAGCACGCTCATATCTGCCCCCAATCGCGTCACGGCTTCAAGACCATCTCGAAATCGGCAGGCCTTCAGCAAGTCATTAATCCCATCGAGCTGGTCAGAAATGAATTTATTGAAAGAGTCTGCCCTTGCACCTGGCAGGTCTATGGCACCGTCCAGCTTCGACTCAATCCGCATCGCGATGGTTTGAAGCGCTAGATTGCTTTCTCTCTGCTCCTGGAACATAGCTCCCGGCGCATTGGGTGCGTAGTCTCGCTGCAACTTGCCATTGCCTCGAATATGGCGGCAGATGTCATCCCAGAATTCGATTTCGACAGGGAACTGACCTGCAGCAACGCGCTTGTCGGACAGGTTCTGGACGGATTGCAAAAGCGTCGCGTCAGCAGCCGCAGTGGTCGCAACGATAAGCTTTACGATTGGAACATTCTTCTTCTCGGCTCGCTGAAGCTCTTTCTCGACCATTGTGAGCGTTAATGCACCATCGACATACCGTTTGGACTGGATGCCTAATCGACCCATGGGCGAGTTCACGAAAACGTCGACACCACCCTGAGCTTGCCCTCGCCTCCCATTGATTTTTGGCAATTGGTCGCCGAACAGTTCGCCATAAATTCGGGCGCACATATCCTCAAAAGCCGAGTCATCTGTTGGTTTTACGATTTCGGATTGCACCGAATGCATTTGGCTCCTCGTTCTGCCTTCTCTTAGTGCAGGGTTCTCACGCGCAAGTCCCCTCCCATGGCGCAGTTTGTTGGCATAGCCACGCAATCGCGGCTACCCACACAGCTCCTCGCCGAGGAACAACATCTTATCCGGCACTGGTCATGTTATCAGTGCATCAGTGACCCAAATATCCTTACGGGTCTCGGATCAGCCTGAATCGGACAATTGACCACGCTCAGCGCAAAGGTGCAATACACACCATCGTTCGTGCACCTGCTCCAATGCCAGAGCAACAGCGCACCCTAAATCATTGAGACTTCGCGTAAAAACAACAGTGAATATCAGAAAAATCAAAAAATTTAAACGTTTCCGCTTGGCATTTAGGAAATCTGGCCAAGCAAAAAAACAGGCTCTAAGCGCATCGAATTGGGCAAGCGTGAACCCAATTCAAAATTTGACATGCGTTAGGAAAAACACGTCTGCACATTTTCCTTTTTTGGGGGGAAATTTTGGGCAATTTTCAAGTTCACCACTTCCTAAATAGGGAGCATTTACACCTCTGACAACTGGTTCAAAAATCTCGCAAAACGTACACAACGTAGAGCAAGGGAACCGCAAATGTCAGATCAGAAAACGGCTCAATCATGCATGAGCATTGATTCAGATTTAGAGCTTTTAACGCTCGCACAAGTCTGCACGATGTTGAGTGTCGGACGCACATTTGTCTACGAAAACCAAGCCGCTGGAACATTCCCCAAATCGGTGAAGTTGTCGCCGGGTCGTCGTGGCGTGGTTCGCTTCATCAAAGCTGAGATTCTTCAGTACGTGGCCCAAAAAGCTGCCATGCGTCAGGAGGCGTCACATGCAGAGTGATGCCGACAAACGCAGCAAATATTCAATTTATCAGCAGCAGATTAAAGCGCAGATGGGCGTAAAGCCGAGTGCGTTCTTTGCCAAAGAACGGCTGGCAATTTGGCCGTGCCG
>JACCDY011524350.1_pt1 | contig 12924 bp, 16 predicted proteins | sample 7446391 | NCBI WGS metagenome assembly JACCDY01 (sample SAMN15323451, study PRJNA562643) | freshwater metagenome | isolation source: river surface water | place: USA:Blue River Watershed | collected 2017-08-18 | reverse complement strand
GTTATGAACTTATTATTCGTTAATTGTGCTAATGAGTTCCTATTAGTACCCAACTGTTATTTAGAAGTAGATATTAATACATCTACTGCTATTATTAGATTAAAGGAGAAATAAATGTATAGACGACAGCAATTAACCTACAATGACAATATAAATAGATTCTATGGGTTTGCCGATGATGGTGCTAAGAGTATATCACTCATTGTAACAGAAGATTGTACATTGAGATGTACTTATTGTTATGAGAAGCATAAATGTAAGAAGTTCATGTCTAAAGAAGTAGCAAAGAAGAGCATTGATATGCTATTTGATGAGAGAGAAAAAAACGATGGTTATATCACTGAAGAGAATAGTTTTGGTCTTATTATTGACTTCATTGGCGGGGAACCATTACTAGCCATAGATGTTATAGACTATACAGTTGACTACTTCAAAGAAAAGGCTATTAAGTTAAGACATCCGTGGGCAGAGCACTACATGATATCGATGACGACTAATGGAACATTGTACTTTTCAGATAAAGTACAAGAGTTCATTAAAAAGAATAAAGGTAAGTTAAGTATGACCATTACTGTAGATGGGAATAAAGAACTTCATGATGCATGTCGTGTATTCCCAGATGGTAGTGGTAGTTATGACATAGTTGAAAAAGCTATTAAACATCAGTTAATGTACGATAAATATGCTAATACCAAATTAACCATTGCACCTGAGAATGTTAACTATCTATATGATGCCATTAAGAACTTAAAGAACTTAGGTTTATATGGCGTCAATGGTAACTGTGTATATGAAGAGGGATGGAAACATGAACATGGTAAAATCTTATATGACCAACTTAAGAAAGTTGCAGATTATCTACTAACAGATAAGTTGTATAAGGATTTCTACTTCTCAATGTTTTCAGATTCTTTATATAAAACCAATACCGATATAGAAAATGGTAACTGGTGTGGTGGTACAGGTAAGATGTTAGCTATCGATACAGAAGGTATTTTATACCCATGTTTAAGATATGCACCTTTCACTTTAGTGAATGAAAGACCATCTATGTCTATCGGCGATATCTATAATGGTATAGAAGTCACTGACAGACAGAAAGAAATCGTAACAGACTTAAAAGCAATCACAAGAGAGTCTCAATCGACCCCTGAGTGTTTCAATTGTCCTATTAGCACAGGATGTGGTTGGTGTTCTGGTTATAACTACGACTTATATGGAACAGCTAATAAACGTGCTACTTTCATCTGTGTAACACATAAAGCTAGAGTTCTAGCAAATGTGTATTTCTGGAATAAATTATATCAACTCGAAAAATCAGATGATAGATTCCCTAATGATGTACCTAGAGAATGGGCACTTGAAATCATCTCTGAAGAAGAGTTTGATATGTTAAATGAATTAGCACAAAAATAACAAAAAAAATAGTAGATAAGACAATTAAGTCTTATCTACTTTTTAACGTACTTTTAACCATCTGATAAACCAATGATAGTAAAACTATTATATTTTTTAATAGCCATTGGTCCTAATGTGAATACCATATATAAAACCCCCTTTAATATCTTTTTCGCATCAACTGCCGATACAGAACTTGTACCGACTGTGGCATATGCAAACTTACTAAGAATAGCAGGTTCTAATGTTTTTATAAACTCATCAGTTAATTCATTACATGCCAATGCATTAAGCATACATGTTACGCCTGTATCATCCATGATTTGATTTAATGTAGAATTGTAATAGTACATGAATACTTTTTGATACATAGGCGGGATATATTGCTTAATGGTTAACTCCGATAAGAATCCTATTTTAACACTATTAGTTTTTTCATCAATAGTGAAAGTGTATTCCATATTTTCATGAGTGAATATATTACGCATATCATTATCATAATGCTTCCACCCTGGATTGGTCGCCTTGAGAAAAGGTTTATTAGCATAATCCATTAAATCGCCTCCTCATCAGATTTGCTATTCAATAAAATACCAATTATGACATCTAAATGATTGTTAGTGAAATCTTCATTGGTGAAGATGGTTAGATTATCACGGTGAGCCTCTTCTATGATTAGACCATAATCAGTCCATCTAAGTGCGTCATCATAATCACGTAGAGTAAAGCTAACAGTAGTATCACGAACCCTACCAGATTTATCTTTAAGATATCTCCAACTACTGGTTTCTGATAGAGTAGCGTTACCATCTTTAATTAATACATCATAGTCAGATGGTATAACCTCTTGTTCCAATAATAATTCCATGAATTTAACAAAGTCATTCGCTGACTTGATGTTGAGTTTATCCATGATTTTTCGTAACGGATAACCTTCTGAGATACGTTTAAATGTACCAAAATCAGGCATTCCTATTCTTTCTTTATTATCTTTATTCACTAAAGTACTCATACTATATCCTCCAAAATATGAATAGAAAGTGCATAGGCAAAAGCCTATGCACCAAATACTTCGTCTAACTTTTCTTTGTCAAACCCTATAATTCCAATAGGAGTTTCTCCCTCAGCTTTAGTAACTTCAGTGTATGGAGCACTGAACACTAATTTGCTGATAAGGTGTTTTCTGTTGAAAGGGTCTGTTGCTGATACTGGATTGAACTCGATACCTTTTTCATTTAAGTATTCTTTTAGCTTGTCGCAATTAGGACAAGACGCTGTTGTAAAGATTTTTACTTCCATTTTAATTCATGTTCCTTTCTATCGGTTTTGATGAATCTAATTTGGTACCTATGAATTTTTCACTAAACTCGGAAAGTCGACTCACATCATAAATCTCTAGTATATTTCTACTATCAGCATCTGACAGAAATTCTATTCCCATTATAGTGTTTTCATCATCAATCATTAAATACACGGTAATAAATCCCGGTAATCTAAAGCACCATTTATATTCAGCATGACCAGATAGACTCGCGAAATAGTGTCCGTTACCTATCTCAATAAGATAGCTGAGTCTAGGCAAAAGTATATCATTTAACCAATCTACGATTTCCTTACCCATACCATTGGTACGGTGGATTCGTATCGAATTAGAAATTTTGCTCATCGTTATTCATCCTTATGAGCATTCTCAATGATATCAATAATACTCCACTCACGATAATGCAAAAGATTGCTTTTGTGAGAGATACTACTGCCGACAGATTTCTCCATATCAAGATTAACGATGTGTGATACAAGTAACTCATACTCTTCATTTAACATGAAGGTATAAGCTGTAAAATGTGCATTCTCATCAGTAATGACACCAGCTGGATATGCTGAGCCTTCAAATTCATTTCCAATGAACATGATAGACTCATATGGATAGAAATGCATATGGCTATCGTTTACTTCACGTAAGAAATCCTCTATATTAGAAAGGATTTCAGATGCGATATCTTCAGGCTTTTTACCTTCAACCATAACTGCATCTACGATTCTATCAAGTGCCTTTTCTTTACCATTGATTAGATTTCTGAAAAATACCACTAATTCAAAATTAACATCTTTAACATTTATGCCCATAGATATTCCCTCCAAACTATATTATTTTAGTACCCATATAATGTTTAATGGGATTGAAATTGTTAAAGAAGACCTTTGGTCTGTAACGCATTAGTCAACTGATTAACATTAGCTGCGGTATGAGTTAACTGATTTGTTAATAATGCAGCCTTGTTATCTGGTTCTAATAATTGAGCAACTAAGAATTTCTCCATAGCCGCTACAACGATTGAAGGGAGAAGAGCGATAGACTCTTTAACCACTTCATTAACAACGATAGTCATTTCTTCATTATCCTTTATCATCGCTTTGATGCAGTCTGTAACAACGTATGGTAACTGATTAGCCACAGCATCCATAAGATTATTCTTGGTCATATTATATTTATAACCATGCTCTGTGCTTATCTTGTTTACGTACTCTTTGATGTACTCTGTGATAACTAGATTTTGTAACTCGATTCTTCGCTCATCTGTGAGCTTATTGAAGAGAAACCCTAATTCTTGTCCAACTCTTTCATTCCCCATTTGTACTGTAATATTCATTGTAACTTCCTCCTTAGAATTTAAAATAATTTATTCCACTTTAATAATATATATTTTAAACCCATGTTAATTAATAGGTATGTATGAACTAAGTGAGGGTATCAATTAAACAACTTTATAATAGATAGCAGGAATAAAATTTATATGAAAGGATGTGATTGAAGTTCATCATGTAATAATCAGTAAAGACAATAAAGCTCGTGAGATATATGAAATAGAAATTTTAACGAAGGGAGGTTTCTCAGATGCTTAATTTCAAGATAATTCAAAACGCTATCGAAAACAGAAAAGCAACAAGCGTTTTTCTGCTCTTTGTGATATCTGCATTTGCTATATTCGCTATGATGTTGATTAACGATGTGTACGTGTCAACTAAACTAGAGAATAATTGGACAGTAATAGAGCATGTCTATCAAAAAGCTGAATCTGAGGCTGTCGCGAAGAACCTCGAAACTACAGGAAAAATAGATGAAGAGGTGTCTGCATATCATGCGGAAGACCCTGATGGATTAATCAATGATTTTGAAAATATCCAAAAGGTAAATCGACTGACGAAGCTTTTAAACGCAAGCATTACAGAAAGTTATCTGTTTGATATACAAAACGATAACAATGACCCGTTTATAATGAATAAAGAAAATATTATAACAGACAAGAGTTTCAATTGTGCAAAAGAATTTGGAGAAACAAGAAACTTTGAACAGGAAGTATCAATGCACTTTAATCCTATACTTGCTGAGAAAGCACTTAATAACATTGTTAATGAAAATACAAGTAACCCTATTATCTGGTCGTTCCTATCAGTGGACGAGTCATTACCTTGGTACGAAGATGCTTTAAACTTAAAGTATGCCGACATGGTGGTCTTAAAAGAACTCTATTTAAAATATAATGGTGATATACGTGTACTATCAAACTATGAGTTCTTAATACCCCATTTTATATATAAGAACAGCGACTTATTGGGTAATCCCACAGTTAATGCCATCGGTATTAAATCTGACAATTATCAGCTGACCCTTGTTCAAGGTTTCAATATAGTTGACATTATAAAACAAAAGAACTACATGCCGATACTTGAACAAAATAATATAGCTGCACAAACCTTTACAGGTATGACCTCATTAATATCAGTTACGTTAATAGTGTTATGCCTGGCATTTTTCATGGTATCATGGAGGGGGAGTAAGCATTAATCGAAACACGAATGTAACTTTTAAACTTGAAATTATTAATAGATAAAAGAGGAGGGCTATTGATGGATATTTTAACACTTAATGAATTCCTATCCGCCCTTATCGTGTTCTTCTTTTGTCTGCTTGGTGTTATTACAAAAGACTATATGGATACGATATCAGGAAAGGATACGAGAGTATACTATTTTCGTATCGTCATAATCGCGGTAATCATAACCATCCTAATGTTATCTATTAAAGACACTTTACTATTGGTTGTTAATAAGTACCTTTTTGCTTTCCTTTGTATTGCGGTTGGCTGGTCCAACTATGCTGTGTACCAACTTATGACGGATATAGGCAATGCAATAATTAAATTTTTTAGAAAAAAGACAACTGACGATATAGGTCTTGAAGATGACAAAATAGATAAGATTATGGACCTACTTGAAGACATCGCGAAGACAAACAAATCCGAAGAGACGGATAAACGGACTACGATAGGAGTGCCCGATGTACCTCATAAGTCATCGGGTGCAAACATACCAGATGCAAAAAATACAAACAATGGTGCATCTACCAATAATACAAACATAGATGATGGTGGCTCTGCTGAATAGGCAGACCACCATTATTTTTTGATTCCTGTACATAAGTTATTTAAACACTATATAAATCCATATCACTTTATAAGGAGGTATTCATATATGGGCTTATTTAATATATTCAAAAAGAAAAAAGACACTACCCCTAAGAAAACCAAGAAACATAAGGAATTCAAAGGTTACTGGAATGATGATAATGGTCTAGCACTGACAGACACTGTTAGTACTTTAATGACTATATTTATCATCGTATTCATCGTATGGATTACTAGAGAAATCTTGGTACGTCCTATGGGAGTTGACCAATTATCTGCTCTTGAGTTCATGATTGAAAAAGTTATGTACCTCATGAGTATTATCTTAGTAGGTCACTATGGTAATGGTATCATTAAGACAGGCGTCTCTTCGGTAGTTGATACTTTTGCAAAGGCAAAACAACCTTTACAGAAAGTTAATGAGTTATTAGAGAGTCAACAAAATAGTAACACTACCACCACAACACCTTCTACAGAAGGAAGAGATGATGGCGGTAATACAGCAGGATAAGTCCTGAAATAATCTAAAGGGGGCATAATTATGTCATTCGAACAATTTTTATCAATCGTAATTGTAATTGGCACAATCTTGGGTATCCTTATTCTAGGGATTCTCAAAGCAGTCAAAATGCAGAAAAATGACGGTACTATAGATGAAGAGGAGCAAATGGAGCTTCTTGAGTACTTTAGGAACCGTATTCTCGATTTAGTCAAAGTTGCTCTTGAACTTCAAAGACGCAATGAGATTGGACCAGAGGAAGTTATTACTTACGTAGTAGACAGAGTATACACAGAGATTCAAAACTCTTCGGCTTTAAATGAAGCTGAGAAGGCACTCATCTCTAAGGAACTTATTGCTAAATTCATTGAATTCCTCGGGGATGAATATTCCAAGATTGTGGAGGACTTCAATAAAGATGAAGAAGAGGTTATCGAACCTACAACTCAACCTGCGTATTCATACGCACTCGATGAAGTTGAAGCTGATAGTTTATATCACGATACAACGCCTACGGTTGCAAATGAAACTTTCGCGCATATCGGAAATGTTCCAGAACCAACTTATATCGAAGTTGCGACAACAGAACCAGTCATTGAAGAACTGGTTTCGGAAGTCATTACAGAGTCAGTCACAGAAACAGAGCCTGAAGTTGACCCAACTCCAGTCGAACCTGAAACACACGAAACTCCTGTTGATGTTACCGAAGAAGCGGTAGCCGCAGAAGAAGAAAACATCGCTGAAACGATGAATGATGATGTTGAACCTTCTGAAGTTGAAGAGGAATCAATCGTGTAATTAAAAAAAGAAAAGGATGAATAGACAATTGTCTATTCATCCACTTTTTCCAATTTTTTAAGAATTGTATTCATATAGCTGTTATTCTCATATATACAGAAGTAGTATGAGTTCTCTTTTAAGGCATCTTTAATCTTAAGTGTTACCGCAGTTAAATCAGTGTAGTCAACAGATACTCTAGTAGCATCTGTACTGATGACATTCTTATTCTCATATACGATAACATCTAAGAATGGAGTCTCTATACCATTCTCACTATGGTATTTGATAATCCTATTCTGATTCAATGTGAATAATTGATGGATTGGAATAACCTCTTCTGCAATATCGGCTTCAACCATATATCCAGAGTGTGTAGTGATATGCCATCCCTGAGCGTTCGTCTTAGGAACGGCTTCATAATACAATGGGATAATAGGTATAACTTCTACGCTTAATAAGCTAGATAATTCATCATAAGAAGAATCAAATATGAATTCATCTTCGGTCATCAAAGAGAAGTACGTAAACCCAGGCACAGTGACATCTACAACACAATTTTGAGAAATCATGAAGTTAGTTGATATCTGTCCTTTGGTTTCTCCATCATCTAATGATGGGAAGCTTTCGAAGTTTATAATAGCATCTGTAAGATATGAAGTAAAGAACTCATATTTACCAGAGCTAGTTTTCATCTTGTAAGTTATTGGTTGTCTAGAGTTTGCATTTAGATAAGAGACGAAGTCTGAGATGCTAATAATCTTACCATCAGCATCAATATGACCAGAGCGTCTTCCTATCTCATTTATAAACTCACTTGGGATAACTGTCTCTATTACAGTATCTCTTAAATAGTATGGTGTAGAGGGTTCTATCTTATTTATGAGATAATATGCTAGGTTCTGCTGTTGAACCTGAGTTTCGACAATTATGGTAACGTCAAATGAGAATCTAACCCTTCTGAGAGACATATCTAAGTACATCTCATGGGTATAATCTTGAAAAATGTTATTTAAATTGTCTCTATCCTTAGGGTCAAACATGTTCATGGTAGAGAAGTACACATTAAGGTACTCCGAATCGAAATCAAACTCAATCCTAGGTTTAACCGATAGGATAGGTTTACTCTTCTTAAGATAGGCATGTTTATCCCCATCCTGGTCTTGTGCTATTGGAATCTTAGTTGCAATATGCACTGTCTTGAAATAGTCTTTTGGTATGAATTGCTTGTATGTACCTACCACATAACCAGTAACGACACTGAATATATGAGCCATATTTGCAATAACGGACGTTCTATATAAGTTAGACATATTATTCACGCTCCTTTATTACTAAAATGTTCACAAAAAAAGAAAGAAGAGATTAACTCTTCTTTCTCTTTATGTTTTCTTGCTTATTTGTATGACTCTGATTCATCACTGATATCAAAGTTTTCATTACCAGATACTTCAGTAACATCTGTCGTTACAGGTTCTGGTTCGGGGGTTGTCACTTCAGGTTGTTCCATCGCCATAGCAACTGCTTCACGTCTTTCTAATTCACGTGTGATATGACCATACGAAATAACCGTATCAAAAACCATTTGAACTGACTTAGCTACTGCAATAGTATTTACAGCTTCATTGATTTCCACATTTGACTTTTCATAAAGCTCCATTGCGAATCTCTGAACTTGTGGTGACTGTAAGAATACTGCTAAGTCCAAACCTGCATTGCTAACGCCAGGAACAGCAGCGAAATACATCTTTTCTTCAAAGTCCATATCAGCGACAAGCTTAGAAACATAAAGCTCATAGTCTGGACTTGTAGCGATATGTTGCGGCACAAAGTTGCGAATGATGTCTGATACATAGTTCGTACCCTTTTTGAAAATGTCACATCTTTGATAAAGTTGTGCTCTTACTTGTCGTAATTGGTCATCCGTAAGTGTGACCATTTCTACAGCCGCTGGTTGATTATTTGTCATAATCATCTTCCTCCTCATTGATTATATAGTCATCGTACTCGGTAGCCCATCTTTCCTTGATTTCAAGAATCTTATCAGGAAGAGTGTTATCGAGTACCTGATTATCAAGCCATCGTGATACCATACAGATGAATTTAAGTTTCCCTTCATCTTCAAAGGCATCCATTAAGTCTTCAACATCTAAAGAGTCAATATCTCCACTATGAAGAATATAACTTTTTAATTGATTGTAGTCGTAATCGATAGCATGTAATGCTCGATTAGTACCTACAAATTTGAATAAACCATGTAAAGAACCAGACTTAGCGATTCTTTCTTGTTTAGAATTATTGATAAGAATCCTTGCCACGTCTTTAGGTAAAGGTAAGGTCTCGACTGACTGTTTGTCATAATCATAAATCTTTCCGATAGCTCTATTGATTGCGATATTTGCATTTTCGCCATATGCAATAACATCTCTTGCTGCTTCTAAATATGCTGAGTAATCTGAACCCTCAACATAATCTACTACGATTACTATTTTTTCATTATCATTGTACATAAATACCTCCTGCTTATAAGCGTATAATTAAATTTTATTTATTTGATTAAGAACGATAATTTGGTCTTTAAATAAGTTCATAGATTCATTAAAGAGACCATCGTTCCTATCAATAAACATATAGTTTGGTGAAAACACCGTGTCTAAGCAATCCAATACAAATTGCTCTTTGATTGAGAATACGTTCATAACGTCACCATCAAAGTCTGCATTGAAGTTCTTTAAGATGTTCAAAGGTAAAGACATTGTAAAGTCTTCGATATCTCTCTTGACTTTAGCAACTCTCATTAATTGAATACTTCCGTATTCGAGTGTCGGGTTACGGTTAAGTAGTACTCTGATACCATTCTTAGTATTATTAATTAAATATTCCATAATAGAATAGACCTTCTCGTCAAAGTTAAGACAAGCACTATTCCATTTGGATTCAGCCTCATGAATGGTACAGTTATTAATTCTGGTAATCATATTAACAATCTCGGCTTTGAATAATTCCATGAAGCCGAGATATGGTAATGATATCTCATCGATATCCATGTTATCATCCGCCATAGGGAGAATGATAAAACGTGCAGTAAAGTTCATTCTACCACCTAGGATAGAACCTCTGATAATACCTTTCTTAGGTTTAATCTCTTCAAGAATGTAATTGTATAATTTGATAACATCTTGTTGTATCTTGTAGAGATATCTAAGAATCTGTGCTACTTGACGCTCAGACTTCTCATTGAGTTTCTGAGCATTCATTGCAAGAATTGCATATATCTTATTAACCCCAGTAAAGTTAAATGAATCACCATCTACCTTAGCGGGTCTTAATAAGAATGAATAAACAGGAATACTTGCTGTGAATACTGAATCTATATTTTCATAGATGAAGTCATAAGCTTCCTGATGTTTCTTCTTCTTTAAAAAGAATTCTGTAATCTCATCAAACTGATTATAGAATTCAGCCATACCGATACCACGATAAGGATTCTTCTTATCCGGTACAAGTTCTTCAAAGATACCATCTTTATTAGGCTTACGCTTAAATGCGATGATATCATCTAAGTCTTTCTTACCTATTAAGTTAGCTAAGAAGACATACATTGCAGGTTGAATAATCTTATACTTAGTAAGTTTAATCCAACCAGTGATGTCTAAGTTACTATCAACAAACTCAACGGGTGAATGACATAAAGGACAAATATGCCCTTCAAATAGTTTACCCATGATGTCAGGGTTCTGACATTTACATCTATACCTTTCAATGAAAGGATTAACATCTCCCCAGCTTGTACCAAACTTTCTAGAATAGATACTATCATCTGAGGTAATGTCTTTCTTAAGCGTATGTGTAGAAATTATAAACCCATTTCCAGACGCTAAATCTGCTTGACAACACTCATCCCAATTGAGTATTTCAAAGTTTACAGTGTAATTTGGATTTGAAGCAAGTATGTTTTTCATAGTGTCTAAGAATGATGATACATACATATCACCTGACTCTATCATATTATTTTTATCTCTTATACCCACCATTGTCCTACTCCTCTCTGTATATTAATGGATTGTTTTCTACTTGATGAAAAACAATCTTTCCATAATTATAATATATATTTATAAAGAATGATAAGAATGGAGTATAGACCGTTATAGTCTATACTCCGATATATTAAATAAGAACATCGTCCTCACTGGTGATGTCATAGACCTTTACCGTGACATCGTGAAACTTTTTCAGTGATTTATTCATAATAGAGGAACCAGCTCGCGTAGCAGTGAGTCCTATGTTCTTAATACCCAATTTATAAAAATATGTCCCAGCACATTTGGAGCATATCTTTTCAGTAGTACAGAATTGAGGGGAACGTAGTTTAACGACACGATTATGATAACCACTAGCATTCTCAGGAGTAAGTTCTACGAATTTAGAACCTTCTACCATCCATGAATACATATAGTCATTCACATTCTCTTTAGTGATAAATACTGATAAAGTTGTTTTGGAACCACAATCAGTTCCTGGTTCATCTAATACAACATTCTGGAATGCTGCTAATAGACGTTTAACCATGTAACCACCTACCTGAGTGTTCTTACCTTTAGCATATGCACCAATTACGATTGAGTTTGCATATATCGGTATCTCCTCAGGGGGAATACCTTCTGTATAATTTGATGTAGAAACAATGTACTCACCAGTGTTAGGGTCTAACATAGGACCCTTCATGATGTGCATTGCTTTATAGTTATTGTCAAATGATGCTTTTGCACCTGAGTTATATAAGTCCATACCATAGTCATCTTTAAGATGTAATCTAGCAAGGTCTAATAACTCAGCTTCAATCCTAGCAGCGACAACAGCTGCCTCTTGACCACCTTTTTCTAAAACTTCTTTGTTTTCTTTAACTAAGGCATCTCTGCGTTTGATTACCTCTTTAATAGGCATCATAGTCTTTAAACTAATCGCAGAAGATATAGGTGCAGCTAAACCAAAGAAGAATTGTAATCGGTTTAAATAGAGTTTCATGTCATCCATATTAATAACACCATCAGTAAGTGCTTTAGATAACTTATCATTAAGCTTACCTAAAACCTTATTCGTAACAGGTTCATTAATATAGATGAATCCAATCTTAGGGATTAAATCATCTAATAAGAACTTATTGAAAATCAATCGTCCTAATTGAGTTTCAATCTTCTCCTTATTGTTATGATACATGCCTTCATGGATAACCAACACAGCATCCATAGGATACTTTGCAGGAATCATTTTCTTTTCTTTCTTATCAAATCTTTTAAATATAAAACCCCCTATAAAGCTATAGGTATAATCCTTAGCAGGAGTATTAATTAATGTGTTAACATCCTTTAGTGATACTTGAATATCTCTGTTCATTTTATCATCTCCTTTGTAGAGAACTATTATAATTGTGTTCAGTCATTAAAATAGGAGATATACCAACGTGGTATATCTCCATATTATTAACCTACAAAGATTCTGTACATCATGTTAAGTTCTTTTGTATCATCATCCAGTGGCTCATTGTTGAAGTTAACTTTAGAGTAGCACTTGACGCCACGGAATTCAGTACGACCAGATACATCAACAGGATACCCAAAGAAGAATCCAACTGTATTGAGTCGTGTATTGCCGATACCGCCGCCTTGAGCGATAAACCACTCACGGGCATCTTCTTTAGAAACTTTAAGAGCAATCTCAATATAAGTTTCAATTGCTTCAGTTTTGGAGCTTGAGTGTACAGTAGAAGTTACAGGAGTTCCATCG
>JACCDY010884520.1_pt1 | contig 12932 bp, 34 predicted proteins | sample 7446391 | NCBI WGS metagenome assembly JACCDY01 (sample SAMN15323451, study PRJNA562643) | freshwater metagenome | isolation source: river surface water | place: USA:Blue River Watershed | collected 2017-08-18 | reverse complement strand
TCAGTAGCTAGTGATCTTAGCGAAGTTGAATGCATCGTTGATTCCACCTTCAAGCAGAATGTCGTGTGTCTTGAAGAGCCATTACTGAACCCCAGTAGACATGAATGCATCGAGCGGCAGCAGATTCATAACTTCCCCTTGTGGTTCGTAGCGCTGAATGAAGATACAGTCTCGAACTCCACGGCAGGAGTTGTAGACAGGTGTCCGCCAAGCTGGCAGGATTTACCTTTGTGGAGTCCAGAGTTGTTCTTCCAGAACTCGAGATACTTCTCGCGGTCCTCAACACTCTTGAACTTGAGGATGGTAGCTTGAGACTGCTTACCATCAGCACTCTGAAGTCCAACGTACTTCACGGCTGTCTCCTCAGCACAGTCAGCGCACTCGTTGAGCTTGCCGCCAGCTCGACGCTTTTCAGGTGAGCGAGGATCGAACTCGATCTCACATACTGAGCAAATTGAAGTCATGCTTGTTTCAATACTCCGAGTATTCTTCTTCGTGGTAGTCAGACTCAGCTTCGGCAGCACGCTCGCTCAGCTGCTGAGTGAACTCTTGAATCTCTTCCTTGGTGAGCGGGATGATTCGGTGCTTCTTGGCTGCAGCATCGTAGAAGCGAGCCTCGATGCCGTCCACATCTCCGCCCTCGGGTGGATTGTCGTAGTTGCCAGCCCAGTACGGGTTGACGTTGCCAGAAACCTCGACTTCGATCTCGAACTCATCATCGCCTGGAATGCAGCGATACACTGCAGTATCGAGACTGGTGCTGCAACTCCTGCCTGGTCCGCTGTGTTTGGCCACGACTTTTCCTTCCCGTCTGCCTCGAGTGGTTTTGTTTTTCTGGTTAGGATGGCAAACACCAAGACTGTGGTGTTTGCCATCCCTGTGCTGATCTTCTTACTGCCGTATGGCTTCATTGACAGTTACTGTCCTTTGTACTCGTGAGTGCACTTATTCTGCAGAGCAAGACGTTCTGTATCAGCTATTTCGAGCTCAAGGCTGATCATGATCTTCTTTTCTGCAAGTGAAGCGCACTTAGTTAGTAACTGTTTGAGCTTCTTCATTTCTGGCCCAGATAAGCGAACAACTTTCTTCTTCGACTTAGTTCGCTTCTTCTTTGGCTTGAATTCACAGTCGCATGCTTCAGTTAAGAACGCTCTGTTGTTTTCACAAAGACATCTCATTTTTCCTCACTCGCTTTATACAGATTCTCAGCAACATAAGCATCGAGCGTAGATTGTGCATCGAGCTCAGTTGGATGAGAGCCAGGAAGGTTGAAGAAGTCGCCATCGTTCACCTTTACTCGGCAAACGAAGCGACCACCCTCGTTCTTCACGACCTCAGTCTTGATCACTGATCCTGCTGGCCATCGCATGGTGATGCCAGGAGTTCCAACTTCAAAGTCTTGCTTGAACATTACGTGAGCTCTCTGCCGCTCTTGATATCACTCAGAATGACCTGAATGATGCTCGAGCTGCCTTCCTCTTTGTACCGCTTCTGCAGCTTGTCCTTGTAATCCTGAGCGTCGAGAAGCCAGAAGAACTCGGCGTTGGTCATCTTGTTTCCGCCGATCATCACTTCAATTCGATAGTTCATGTCAGTAGTAAGGCACAGCCGCGGATGACGTCAGAGGCTTGGCTGATCGAGGAGAACTCGTAGCCCTTGCACTCGACGTGGTTGAACCACTTGACATCGTCATGTCCACCATTAACTGAGTGATTCTTCAGGTGGTGATGGACGTTCTTGTTGAACGAGCTCGGAACGAATACTCGCCAGGTATCTTCAGATGACGGAGTAACGATGAACATTCTGTCCTTAGTTTGGAGGGAATCGGATGGGACGCTGATTCATCAGCCTTTCGGCCAACAGGGTAAAGCGTCACACCCTTTACTACACAGACAGAAGGGATTGATCAGGTCCTTGTACCCTAGCCAAACTGCACAGAGGCTCTGTCTGTTCACAATGTCCCGCAGCATATCCGAGACTTGGGCTTTGCACCCTTACGGTAGCCTTTCGCCAGCAATTGGCAGACCTCCGCAGGACCTTACGCGACCGTCCTGTTTCTATGGACTCTGCACGGTGCTACACTGACTCCACCACACGCCTAACTGTCCGCCCCGGTGGGATAGATTGGCCAGTCTTTATCGCGTGGAATCACTTCAACTACGTAGTGTTGGTACTGCACAAAGAACTGCTACAACTTGATTAGCGGTTGTCGAGCATCAGCCCGAGTCCGTGTGTACACTCTCCAAGGTACGTCCGCTATTTGCTAGGAATTGGCGCGGCGGGTGAACGCGCTACAGCGCACTTGTACACTGGTATACTCGCTTTCTCTCCCGTATAGGATAGTTAGGAGGTTATGCCGCCGTACTTGAGCTTCTTCACGACACTCCGCACTTCGGGACTGATGTACCCCAGGTACAGCGCGAACGTGGTGTCAGTCTTAACCCGCTTCACCCACGCCCTCAGGGAAGTCGTGCCCTTGCCGAACCGCTTCCACACCTTCTTGATTCGCTGACGGTCAGTCATGTTCTTCCTCCCGAATCTGCTTGAACAGGTTGTACACCATCAACTTGGCTTCCTTCACCAAGTCACTCGGATTCCGTTTGCTCTTTTGTACACCACCATCACTGCGAGGAGAATCAGCACGAACAGGCTGAACTCGAGGAGCTGGCTTAACAGGAAGGCAATCGTTCCAGCCATGCCCCGCAACAGTTTGAGTGCAATCAGGCAGCCAAGTACGATTGCAAGCACAGAGAACGTGCTCTTGACTCGGCCGCTCACCAGCGCTGCGAGCCGGACAGTTGCCTTCGCCGCCGCATTCTTCGAGAATGTCTTCTGCGAGGTCGTGGTCTGGTTCGCCGTAAACTGTGAAACAGACTGGACATTGGGTCGAGGACATGAACTCTCCGTGCGATAAAACTGATGTGCAACTCGTCGTCGCATGAAGTATTATCGTTTCGGTTTAGCGTGGAGTTACTTGGTCAAAACTCTTCGTCTTTCTTGCGCGCTTCATCTCTGTAGTCGTTTGCCTTGTTCTCGAAGAGATGAGCATACTGAAATGCAGTATCAAGCATGTCGTTGAAGTGATTTGCAGTGACAGGTGGATGGGTTGCGATCCTGGCAGCAAAGATGGCTCGAGCTGTCTCGATCAGTGATTCAGCTTTCTTGAGGTTCTTCATGATTTTCCTTCGGTTGAGCAGCTCGTTCTGCAGCGATCTCGAGCAATTGTCGAGTGTACTTCGGAAGCATCTTGCGAGCCTTGGCGAGCCACTTGTCGTTAAGGTGATTCCCACCGAGAATCCACTTGGCCATGTAAGAGCCCATTCCAGCATCAACAGCATTGAAGCCTCTGCCGTTATGAACTCGAGTGGTTCCGCTGATTCGCTCTGCTGCGGTCTGGCGCTTGTACAGCACGACGATGGCTCGCTCAACCCACTTGGGATAGAGCTCGAGACCTTTGAGCAGCTCGACAGTAGTAAGCATTAGTTGCCCTTTCTCTTACACCAAGTTTAATTATGCTAATTCATTTGTTCGGTATAGTTTAATCAGCTCAAAGGTCTTATTGTCTGCTCTGAGCCGAGTAGAAAAAGAGCAGAGATTCAAGTCGCAAATCACCTTGAGGAATTTTCCTGTGCTAAAATGCATTTGCAGTAATTTCATGTAGGTTTGAGTCGTACTAGAGTACGACTCCTGCAGCAGTGGCTGCTGCGTCTTACATTGATTGGTCATATTGGGCCAGGTTGGATTCGAACCAACGATCGGCAGATTATGAGTCTGCGGCTTTAACCAGCTAAGCTACTGGCCCTTCACAAAGAACTAGCTGATATCTTTCTTCACAGTTTCGAGGGCGAGCACGAGAGAGCGAGCGAACATCAAAGCATTGTCAACTCTCTTGCGCAGATCTTTCACTGTGAAACAGGTGTCAACAGAGATGAGTTGTTCCTGGATCTCATCGAGAAACGACTGCACATCTGACTCGCTCAGTTCCCCAACAGCTTCTTCAAGCTTCATGTTTATCCTTTTCAGGTCTGCTTGCTACTTACGTTCCAGACACTCTGTACAGTCATGCTCTATCGTGACCATCGTTGCTGGATCAAGAATGTAGCATGACTGCGGTGGACCCCAACGTACACACGGATGAGTGTACTCTTGGTACATTCCAACAGCAAACATGATTATTACTGCGAGCACATACAAAGCTGAAACAACACTGAACCAGCCCAACTTATTTAACCAGTTTTTCACGACGCGCCAGCTGCTTCTAGACAGGCGTCACAGACCCACGGTGCGCCAGTCCCAGGCACGATGGGAGGCCAGTCAGCCTTCTGAGTGAGCTCGTTCGCCTTCTGCTTGCAGTAGTGGCAGCAGCCTTGCAGCTTGCTATCCTGCTGCTCGAAATAGATGAAGACCTCGCTCACTCCCTGGATTCGACCTTCCCAGTAGAGTCGTCGCTGCTCGTCGCCAGTGCGCCTGCACTCTGCGCTCTTCTTCTGGTAGTCAGCGACAACACTGTCGAAAAAGGCCTTCGCGCTGCTCACTTTATCAGTCATGTGGTCTTTTATGTTCAGAAAAGTTAAAGGAGCGAGAGTGTGGCGTACTTAACTACTTCTTGCTTCACTTCTATCTTCTTAGTAGCGAAGTAGGATTTAGACTTGAGTTGAGCAACCTTTGCTTCAGCTTTCTCCTTAGTCTTCCATCCGCTCTGACGCAAACCATCCACGTACACAGCAAACTCCACCTTGGTCTTCATCTGGCTTACTTGCATGACGATTCACCATTTACTCGGATCTGGGTTGGCTGCGATGTACTTCTCGATTCCCTCCTCATCGCCCAGCTGGCCCAGCTGAACTCCATCGTCATACACCACATCTCCGATGCATGTCTGAGTGGGATAGACGTAGGTGTAGCGCTCGACTTCAATGATCCCGTTATCGAGCATAGCTTGGAGCAGTGGACCTGGCTTCTTTGCCTTTCTCATATCAGTCCACCATGTACTTGCTGAGGAAGTCAACGACCAGAGACATGAAGCCGAAAACAGCGAAAGGCCACATGACAAAGCACACCAGCACAAGCTGGAAGTACTTCTTCTCGTAGTATCCCATTATTTCTCCTAGTTGCGAGCCCACTTCCACCCGTCCACAACCCGCTTGATCGCCTTGATGCACTCAGAAGAGTTGGGGAAATCCTGGCCAGGCAGCAGGGCTGAAACACCGACCAAGCGAGCCACGTCAGCATCAACTTCCAGGAGGTCCTCTGCGATCTCCTGGCTGTCCGACACCTCGTAGCCGTTCTCCACCATGTTGTTCAGTGCTCTCTCAACCACCAGCTTCAGGGTCTCCACCTCTTCCACCGTTGTATCAAAGCCAACCTGCTTCCTGCAGATGTAGCAGCAGATGGCCCAGCTCTCAGAGTGGACACTCACATCTGCGAGCTCGATCTCGTAGCCCTGAGCTCCAGCACACTCGAGGCAGTGAACGACCTCATCACCATCCACTGTGACCACTTTAGCCTTTGTCATAGCCACTCCTATGTTCGGATATGTGTATCGTAGTACTGAATCAGATACCAGTGAAAAGTCTGGTTACCTCATTCAATGAAGTCATCAAGTCCTCCTATACAGAAAGTCGTGCCAGTGAATAGTCTTGCTCAGTCCTAGACACTTTAGCACGGAGCTAAAGCGAGCCATGCTGTAAAGCACGTTGTATCTGCTGGCGCGCCTGGCATGCGTGAGCAATTCTGAGTTCATTCAACCTCTTCCGGTTCCACATGCTGTTCTTGCAGAGGCCCAGACTCTGCATCACATAGCTCAACTTATTAAGGCTCATGAGTAGCTTATATCTGGCTTCATGAGCTGGATTATTGGTGTGCAACCCCATCAGATCCTCCTATCCATCGGCCATCTAGGTTCGGAAATCCCACCCCACACCCCACAGGTAAAACACCCCACCTGAGTATACCCACACTCCCCTTCCCTACAGCTACCCAAGAAATCTCTCTCCCATAACTCAATCCTGTCCATATAGGAGCACTTCTAGGATAGGTAATAGACCTATAGGGAGATACTAACAGCCAACCTATAGGAGATAGCAAAACAGTGCATCTATCCTCCTAACATGCAGATAACACTAGCATAGGTGGCCATCGTAACCACAGTGAGGCGACGCCCACTTAAGGTCACTAGTAATTACCGGGGCTTACGATTTGACTATACGACTATGCGCGCTTATCCACTGTGTGACCATGCATTCAGCCAGCTTCCCGGCGTAGCAGTGTCAGCCAAACTGGGTCTGCTTGTCTCTCCCTCCCTCCTATAGGGAGATAGGTTAGGTGGAGGATCCCCTGGGAATTTTGACAAGAGTTGAAAACGACAAGTTCCTCCCTCTGTACAAGCAGGGAGGAGCTCATCAGTCTGTTCTTCCTCCCTATAGGAGGAGGAGGATTAGCTGTTGACGAGGTGGCGCAGGGATTCCGGCAGCGCTTCGACGTTCAGCTCCTTCTTGGGCTTCAGCTCAGCGACCCGCTTGTCGATCTCCTGCTGAATCTGAGCCCGGGCAGCGGGCTCGTCCGTGAGGGAGAGGAGAGTCCGCATGGCCTTGATGGCTTCGTCTCCGGAGCCGGCCCGAGAACCGGGGTTCTTGGTGACGTACTGCGTGCCACCGTTGAGTCGGGTGTCCTTGCGGAGCCAGTTGTTCACCAGGCCGGGGATGTACTTGATGAGCTGAGCTTCGGTGGGGTTCTTGGAGTGGACGGTCTCGCCCGACTTGAACGACTGCAGCACGAGAGCGTAGATGGACTCCAGCTCCTTGTCGTTCGGCTCGTACTTGCTGCCCTCGTCGCGGTCGCTCATCACCGCGATGACAGCCTGGTAAACCGCTTCGCCCTGCGTCATGGTCTTGCTCATTTGAAACTCCAGTTGTTTGTCATAAGCTTTATTGCTTATTGACATATACCTATGGGTTCGGTTTTTCACATCACAGCTAAACAGTAAACAGTCCGGCGTAGCAGTGTCAGCCACCATAGGCGGTGGCTGACGGACCTCTGCTCACTCAGATGAGGGTGAGAATGTCACTTCCACTTTCGTCAACAGTGATCACTGAGTAGACATCCACCCAGTTTCCTTCTATGTCCTTCACCTGGATGGTCCTGTCGTCCGTGGACTCTCTGTACTCAGTTGCCTTCACCAGATCTCCACTTCCATACCCTTGACTACCACAGGATACTCCGTAGATCGGCTTGCTCATGTATTACTCCTTTGGTTTAGGTTAGGTGATTGAATTCTGGCCTGTGTGACAAATGTTTGATTCGGGAAGAGAATCTAGGCTAGTTAGCCCAAGAAGCCGAAGATGACCACTCCGATGTGGATACCTCCCATGAAGATCCAGAGGATGTAGTTGTAGTCGGCGAGCTTGCTGAAGGTTTCGTCAGACATTTGAAACTCCTGGTTGGTGGGTGTTGTTTTATTGTTTCAGAAATGGTTTACGGTTGATTCCAGCGAACGATCCTGCCTTCAGGACCGCAGCTGATGACCACGAGCTCAGAGCCAAGCGTGTAGCGACCAAGGTCTCTGCTGTAGTGGGACTCGAAGCCGACGAGTTTGGCGAGCTTGTTGACCAGCTGCTTCTCCTTCTCACGGCCTTTGAAGCCGTAGGAGTCTTGCAGTGACTTGATGAGAGTAGCCAACTCCACATGGAGCTCAGAGTTGGGGTTGTACTCGATGTGCTTCACGGTGCTACCTTGGTAGAAGTAAGTCTTGTTTGCGCGGTAAGCGACGTTGGAGTTGGTCATGTTGTTTTGTTGTTTCAGATTGAGTTACTCTTCCACTATCCAATGTGAGTTGTTTTGTTTGGTCATACAGACATATGGGTTCAGTTTAGTGCACAGCCTGGCGTAGCAGTGTCAGCATGGGCCAGGGATGTAGAGTCCCCAGCTAGCTGACTACTTAGTTAGTCCAAGTAGAAGGAAGGCTGTTCGGAGCACTTGGTAGTCCGAGTCCAGTCGCCATCGTCGTTGTGTTGAACCACGATGTCACTGAGCGTGCCGATGAGTCGATTCTCCTCAGTTGAGAGAGTGATATCGCAGTCAACAGCTTCCTCCTCAGGATCCCAGACAGGGATCGAGATCTTGCTTTGCAGGTCGCACAGCCAGTTGTACAGATCTTGGTTGTCATCCCACAGAGAGTAGGATGCTTTCGGCCCATTCATGTAGTGAGGACCAGACTCCACGCCATCGAAGCCCATCACAGTTCCATCCTTCAGGATGACTTTCCACTGAGTGTTCACTTCTCCTTCGAGACGAAGGTGAATGCTGCGGATGTCAGTAGGTTTCACAGTGGACCAGTTCATTCAGGTTTTCTCCAAGTTTATAACCAATTCATTTTGGTTATATTGTTATTTAGTTTCAGTACAGCGGCTGCCTGGCGTAGCAGTGTCAGGATGTAGAGTCCTGACTGAGCTGAGACCTTAGAGGTAGGAGATGTCGTTGGCTTCGAGCTCTTCAGTGATCATGACTTCTCCTTCGCTTCGGGTTGGACAACTCTTCAGGTATTTTCGTACTCTTTTTCAAGCTTGTTGATGAGCTCGCTCAACCAAGCCTTCGGCTCAGACGTCGGGCTGACGTTGGCAGCGAGACTCGACAAGAACTCTTCGCTGTACTCACCGTGATACTCCTTGTAGAGCAGAGTGAGGATGACTCGGAGATGACCAGGCGAGAGTTCCATTTTAACTCCTTTTAATCACTTCGGGTTGGACAACTCTTCCGCTCAATCCCTCTCCTACGGAACTCTGTAGGAGAGGTGTTCAGTGGTTGAGTTAGCTCGGGATCAGGTGGCGGAGCGACTCGGGCAGCAGCTCAGCCTTGATGACCTGCTTCGGCTTCAGCTCGGCGAGGCGCTTGTCGATCTCACTCTGGATGGCCGCCTTCGCCTTCGGGTCAGCGGTGATGCTCAGGAGCGTCCGCATCGCCTTGATCGCTTCATCACCGGTTCCCGCTCGGATGCCAGGGTTCTTGGCTTCGTACTTGACCCCGCCGTTCAGCTTCAGGTCCTTTCGGACGTGGTTGTTCACGAGGCCGGGGATGTACTTGATGAGGTCCGCTTCGGTCTGTCCGCCGCTCGCCTTCACGCACTCACCGGACTTGAAGGACTCGAGCACCATCGCGTGGACGAGCTGCTTCTGAGCGTCCGTCCACTTACCGGTCTCAGGAACCGCACCGTCGAGCTTGCCGTTGTTGCCGAACACCGCGACGACCGCCTTGACAACCGCTTCGTTCTGAGTCATTGTGTTTGTCCTTTGGTTCAGCTGGTGAGGAGATCTCATCAGTTGGAGTATCACTCCAAGACGTACGATGCTCTGTACGTTTCGATCTGGGTTCGGATCACTTCTGGTTGAGGAGAGACTGAGCGATGGCGAGGGCTTCGTAGAAGTACGTCCGTCCCATCGGAACCATCATGCGTTCAGTGTGAGTGGCGGAGAGGAGAGAGTCGAAGAGAACATCAGTAACGTTCGTCATCATCAGTTTGTTCATGTTGTCCTTTAGTTTCAGTTGGAGGGTGGTCAGGATTTGGCTACCCGCTGGCCTCGGGTTTACAAGGGATCCCTTGGTTCGGTAGGGGTGCTCGCCGCGCAAACTCTGACACGGGCCCACTTTTACACTCAAGTACACTCACCGCACGGTCGTTCATCCCGTTCGTATAATGGATACATGGACTACGCACGGGACCGAGAAGCTCACAGCAGGCAGCACAGATTCATTGGGCAGCTCATGCTGCTTCGACTCTGCTCCCAGAGTTCATATTTCACTGCGGCCTACATTCTGCACGAGCGTGGGCGCCACATTACAGACATGGAGAATCTCCAGATCATCTGGGATATAGCGCAAGGCACCACCTGAGTTGCCTATTAGGCAAAAGTGGGTACCGGTACCTGTCTGGTACCCGTCCTAAATTTTTGCACTTTTTGTATAATGAATTTATGGACAGGATTCTTAACTTTGAGAAACTTATCCGCGTCCTGCTCAAGCTGGACCTCATCTCCCACGAAGCTCGACCCAAGGTCTACACAGGCACTGCGGTCATCAACCTCTCCACACCTCTCAAGATAAGCTGGCTCTAGTTGCGCGAGTGCGGGATCAAGAATGAACAGCATGAGTGTCATTGACGCTGCGAGCTACCAGCGATTGCACGATTTCCTACTAGCTTATCGGCGCCTCAAGCTTTGCACGCTTACCGCGTACGTCAATGCGCTCGACCTCGCGTTCATGAGGCGCCATGTACAACTATAAAGTCGACCATAATGTGAGGTGTTTCTTCTTCGCCTGTTACAAGCTGCGGCTGTTTAAGTACCATGTCCCGCGGTGGGGCGCGATTGCTCATCTGCTTAAGAGAGCAGGAGAATGAGGCCACTTTTCGAAGTGTACCTTGCAGTGTACAGCTTATTGCTGGTTGGCACCGAGCTTAAGCTGTGGTGTAGACAAACTCGAGTAGACGCACTTGAGAAGTACCTCGACACGCACAAATTGAACAATGGCCAGCCAAGAATCTAAAGTATATGACCTTGTGTGGAATTTTATGAACGTCTGTCACTATCTTGAGCTTGTGGATGCTTGGGACGTATGGGACGGACTTACGTTCCGGGATGCTCGTCGTCTGATTCGCGCGAGGGATAACAGTGGGAAATAAATACGACTTGAAGTCAGGTGGCGGGCATCTGTGGGGGTTGCTGTACGTTTGCCTTCGTTTCAAGCTGTTCGGCGCAGGGCCTCGTGTGCCTGCTGCTGCTGCTCTCATCTAAGTTGCTTACACTCAAGCTGCTGTCAGCGGAGACATACAGGTGCATATGGTTTCTTATCGTGAAAAAACCTTGATGAAGCACAGGTCTGACTGGCACGCTTCTTGGGTGATTGATGTTATGTTCATGCTGGGTCTAGTCTCTCAAGAGACATACCATAAAGTTTACAAGATTCTACGATAGAGAAGCGATACGTAAGAAACCGCTTTCTATGGCTCATGGTGCGACTTAAGCTCACGAGTGTAGAAACTTATCTTGATGCAGCTGTGCGCTGAAGGGGTGTGTGTGTCTACTTGATTGACTTTAACTCTAGCGTGGTGCACAAGCGTTTGTTGTTCTTATCTATGCTTCGCAGGTTGCGGCTTGTGAGTCTCCCTGTTCATATGAAAACTGCGATGCTCGTGAACCATCTGTACTGGAATCCGCTGACATGAACTTTGGCCTTTTTACAGGTTTAGATTCATTGACCTGATAGAAGATTTGGGGCTCATCTCGCCCAAAACTGACAGTAAGGCATATTCGTTCATGGTGAGGCTATATAGATGAACTTCAACCGCAAATACGACCACTATCTGATCGTGCAGCCAACTTTTAAACTGATGAAGATCATGCGCGAGCTGAAACTCATCGTGGGTTGGCCTAGAAACTGGGCCCAGCTCACCAACGGTGAGCTGCATGATATTCTCTTGAGATACCAATGAAGAAAGTTACGTACAGGGCAAGCGATCATGTCACTCTTGGAAAAGCTGACCAGCACGCTTATAACATGTTTGTCAGCTTCTTTGAGCAGATCAACCGCCTCGGCTTATGCAAGCAGCCATACTGGATCTACATCGCAGACGCCTTCGAACGACTCACATAAGGAATAACTTCGCATGTACAGGCGACAGATGGCAAGCACATGGCTTCCCGAGGATCGGCGCTCCCTGACGCTGTATGACACAGATCACAGCTTGTATCATCTAGTCACAGTGTGTCAGCAGCTGGAGCTGTTTGGACAAATTGACCTGTTCAAGATGAGAAGCTTGGCTGACAAGCTGTATAAACTGGTTATGCGTCGTCACACTCATCTGTGGGACAAGACTAGTTAATTCTAAGTCGATCAACATATGGGGGCTATAGCCCTCTGGGAAGTGCAGTGTAAGGAAGATATGGCAATCCCTGCGAAAGAGCAGCTGATGACATGGCAGATTCCCTATGAGTATAACTACGTGACTAGGTTCTTCTTCCAGATGCTCGGGCGATTGGAACTTACAACCTCTTGGACTTTATTTGGAGGCGAAGTGACCCATTTCTGCAAACGAAACGTACGTTTAAAAGAAGGCAAACGAAGGCGACAGCAGCATGACTAAGCAAGGAACGGACGCGAGCGTAATCAAGTTTCTTCAAACCCTCAAGAAGATGGGTTTAGTGTCTACTAGGACCTATCTTCGTATAGGCTCTTACATGATCAGCCACGGAGCAGAGAAGAAGAGCGCATGGAGGCAGGCAAATTGGAAGAGTTTTCTAGCGGGTGGCTAAGAAGGTACCGTAATGCTCACTGGCGTCTTACGGTAGTGTTATGTAAGCTTGATCTCTGTAGTGCACGAACTCTATGGAGCATGGATGATGAAATACAACAGAGGGTACAACGTCTAGGAGAGCAGTATACTTCAAAAGGCGTTGGTTATCACTCTGGGACCGATCAAGAAATTTCTCTGGAAACGTAAATACAAGCGTCAGATAGATAGGTGTATTCATACCACCCACTTATTATTGGTCCTATCGAGGCTGAATCTCTGGAATCCAACGGTGATACAGGAGATACACCTCACTTCTAAAGTTGACTTCAGCAATGCAGTGAAGGACATGATTAAATCACTTAGCAAACATAGTGATTTATAGTGAAATAGTCCGGGGCGTACAATGGTGCCAAATGGTCACGAGTCAACTTACATCTTCTTTAGGTGTCTGCGAGACCTAGAGCTGTTCACAGTTAGAATTGGCCTTATCAGGCAAATAGACTTATTCTTATACAGATGGGAACACAATGCTACTGCAGGGAATGAACATCGTAAAAGTAATGCCGCTCATAAGAACACTCGGAAGGCTAGGGCTCGCAAAAAATGAAACCATCACGCGAACGCTCCTCAATATACTTGCTCAGACCAC
>JACCDY010209777.1_pt1 | contig 12932 bp, 12 predicted proteins | sample 7446391 | NCBI WGS metagenome assembly JACCDY01 (sample SAMN15323451, study PRJNA562643) | freshwater metagenome | isolation source: river surface water | place: USA:Blue River Watershed | collected 2017-08-18 | reverse complement strand
GCGGGCACGTTTACGAGCTTGGGCGGTATTTGCCATGTTTATAACCTTTAGGGGTATTGCCAAAAGAAAAAGATTATAACTTATCCTGAGGAAGGCTACCACCCCCGCCAGAAATCTGTAAAACTATGCCTGTGAACTTATTATCTGCAGCCGCCAAAATCAGCAGCTTTACCATGCTCTCCCGGATCACGGGATTGCTCCGAGAAACCCTCATAGCTAGAACCTACGGGGCTTCGGAGTGGACTGACGCCTTCAATGTGGCCTTCAGAATCCCCAATTTATTGAGGCGTTTATTCGCTGAAGGGGCTTTTTCTCAGGCATTTGTGCCCGTTTTAAGCGAAACCAGCACCAAAGAAGGCAAGGAAGGTACCGCCTTGATGGTCGGCGCCATTGCCACCCTGTTGTTCTGGGCATTGCTGGCAACGGTGATTTTGGGGGTGATTGGCGCCCCGTGGATCATTTTCTTAGTGGCCTCAGGCTTGCGTGAGACCGGAGCCCATGAAGCCAGCCTGACCCTGACTCGAATCATGTTCCCTTATATCGGGCTGATTTCGATGGTGTCATTGTCTGCAGGCATCCTAAATACCTATAAAAAATTCGCCATTCCGGCCTTTACGCCAGTTCTGCTTAATTTATCCATGATCTTTTCATCATGGTTGCTCTCCCCTTACTTTGAAACACCTATTTACGCTCTCGGCATTGGCGTGATTGTTGGTGGCATCACTCAACTGGCCATTCAGATACCTGCCCTTAAAAAAATCGGCATGCTCCCTAGAATTGGATTGAGTTTTAGCAAGATTAATCAAGCATGGAATCACCCAGGGGCAAAAAAAGTATTGCACTTGATGTTGCCAGCACTGTTTGGTGTTTCAGTGGCTCAGCTATCACTCATCATCAACACCAACATTGCTTCACACCTTGCAGTGGGCAGTGTGTCTTGGCTTTCATACGCGGATCGCTTGATGGAATTTCCAACGGCTTTACTCGGCGTTGCGATTGGCACAGTTTTATTGCCAAGTCTTTCAAAAGCAAATGCACTAGAAGATAAAACTCAAATGACTCAGTTAGTTGATTGGGGTCTAAAGTTAACGTTTGTCTTGGCAGCTCCAGCAGCTTTGGCATTATTTATATTTGGCCAGCCACTGGCCGCGGTCTTGTATCACTATGGTCAATTCACAGCAGTTGATGTGACGATGACACAGCAAGCCTTGGCTGCATATGGCGTTGGTTTAATTGGTTTGATCTTGATAAAAATCTTGGCCCCTGCCTACTACTCAAGACAAGACATCAAAACACCTGTGAAAATTGCCATCACGGTATTGGTGCTAACTCAACTGGCCAATATTGTTTTGGTCCCTTGGTTAAATCATGCAGGCTTGGCGCTTTCAATTGGCTTGGGTGCTTGCCTGAACGCGTTTCTCTTATGGCGCGGACTTCATAAGCAAGGCCTACTGGCAAAAAATGCCGGTTGGCTGAAGTTTTTATTCAAACTAAGCATTGCCTTGGTGGCGATTGGTATCATTTTTTACTACGGCGCCCATCAGCATGACTGGCTAGAATTAAATAATACGCCATTCATCAGGATTGTTTGGCTCAGTTTGTGGTTGGCACTGGCTGGTGGAGTTTACTTAGGTACTCTATGGTTGACGGGCTTCAGAGTTAAAGATTTTTTATACAAAGCAACATAAAACAGATTTTTTAGAAATATGCCAACACAACAACTTGATTACTTTGCCTCACTGGTTTCAGAAGACGATCATTTCCCACTGACAGAATCAGCCATTGCTGTTGCTCAACACGCATACCCAGATTTAGTAGTTCAGAATGTTTTTGATGAGTTAGATTTATTGGGTGACAAACTCAAGCAACGCGTCACTCATGAAATGGCTGGTATCCAAAAATTACAAATCTTAAAAAACTTCTTTTACAAAGAATTAGGGTTTGGGCCTAACCGCAATGACTATTACGACCCAAACAACTCTTACCTGCACAGCGTTCTCGAAACAAGAAGAGGCATTCCAATTTCTTTGGCCTTGATCTTCATGGAGCTTGGACAGCAACTTGGCCTGAACATCAAAGGGGTTTCTTTCCCCAATCATTTCATGGTTCGCCTATCACTTCCCCAGGGCGAAGTGATACTCGACCCTCTGACAGGAACCTCTTTGTCCAAAGAAGAGTTGCAACAAATGCTCGATCCATATTTGGATGCTCAAGGATATCGAGGTGAGTATCAATTGCCTTTGAGCGCGTTCTTAAGATCATCAAGTTCTCGAGAAATTTTGTCTCGTTTTTTGCGCAACCTAAAAGCCATTTACACACAACAAGAAAGATGGGAAAGACTGTTAGGTATTCAGCAACGCTTGGTGATTTTGCTTCCAGACGCACTTGAAGAAATCAGAGACCGTGGCATTGCGTTGGCGCAACTTGATTACATCAGACCCGCTATCGAAGATATGCAAACGTATTTGGATGGCACAGAGAATGCCAGCGACCTAGATGAAATCCGAGCGCAGATCATTGAGCTCGAAGAACAACACCGTCACCATTAAAAGAATCTGATCGCTTCATGAGAAAAGTCATAGCCGCGTTGCCCGACACGCTGATCAGTCAAATTGCAGCGGGTGAAGTGGTTGAAAGACCAGCGTCAGTCGTGAAAGAGGTCCTTGAAAATGCGATTGATGCCGGTGCGCAGGCCATCACAATCAGATTAGAAGAAGGTGGTTGCCAAAGAATCTCTATCCAAGATGATGGCTCAGGCATTAACCATACAGAACTTCATCTGGCTATTCAGCGACATGCAACCAGCAAGATCACTTCCCTGTCAGATCTTGAATCAGTAGCCTCCCTTGGTTTCAGGGGTGAGGCGTTGGCATCGATAGCCTCCGTTTCAAGATTCAGTATCACCACACGAACTAGTGAAGATGATCATGCTTGGCAAATACAGGTGAATGGTGGTCAAACCATGGGCGACGTCAGCCCTTCCTCTGGTCCTGTTGGCACCACGGTTGATGTGCAAGATTTGTATTTCAATACTCCCGCCAGAAGAAAGTTTTTAAAAAGCTCGACCACTGAACTCGGTCATTGCTTAGAGTTGATCCGCAGAATTGCTTTATCTCGCCCTGACATTGGTTTTGCCATTTGGCATAACGGCAAAGTGATCGAACGTTGGACTTCTTGCAATATTGAACAACGCGTGGATGCCATCCTGGGTCAAGAGTTTCAGAATTCAAAAATTGCTCTTGAGCATGTGTCTGGTCCATTAACGGTCAGGGGATTTGTCAGCAAACCAACCTCTAGTCGCGCAAGAGCAGATCAACAATACAGCTTTGTGAATGGTCGCTTTGTCAGAGATAAAGTGATTCAGCACGCGATTCGCAGCGCTTATCAAGATGTTTTACATGGTGATCGCCAACCGATGGTGGTTCTTTCATTAGAGATCGATCCTCAATTGGTAGACGTTAACGTACACCCAGCCAAAACTGAAGTGAGATTCAGAGAAGGTGGCGCAGTTCATCAGTTCATTTACAAAGCGATTCAGCACGCTCTTGCTACAGCCGCAGGTCACTCATTAGAAACCTCAGCTCAATCAGCTACAAGCTATGGCTTTACTCAAGCATCTGACACAAGTTCTTCGAGTTATCAGTGGGCTGAGCGCGTGAACAGCCCAAGCAATCAGCACTTACCTTTAAGCCAAAGCAGCAAAAGTGAGATTGATAACTTTTTCATTCAATTGAACAACCGGCCAGCCGATCAATTAACTCAAGCAGAAAATAATGACTTGCCCCTCGGACATGCTTTGGCTCAAATCCATGGCATCTACATCTTGGCTCAAAATAAATTTGGCTTGGTCTTGGTTGACATGCACGCAGCTCACGAAAGAGTTTTGTACGAAAAACTCAAAGAGGATTTAGCTTCAGGCATCAAGGTTCAACAACTCTTGGTCCCCGTGGTGATGCATGCTTCAGAGTTGGAAGTGGGTAAAGCACAAGAACATCGCGCCACACTGAATCAATTAGGCTTTGACGTGGCCACCTTATCGCCAACTCAATTGGCGATTAGAACCATTCCAACGCTGTTGCAAAAAGCAGATCCGATTGGCTTGGTCAGAAACCTTTTGAATGATCTTGACTCCACAGGCTCTCAAGCAGTGGTTGATGCTGCTCAGCATGAACGCCTTGCTACTCAAGCATGTCATGCCGCAGTCAGAGCGCACCGCTTGCTAACACTGACTGAAATGGATGCACTGCTTCGCCAAATGGAACAAACCGAGAGAGCCGATCAATGCAATCACGGTCGCCCGACTTGGATACAGTTGAGCATTCAAGATTTAGATAAATTATTCCTGCGTGGCCGCTAATCGTGACACCTGATCAAGCAGTCATCACCATCGTTGGCCCAACTGCCAGTGGCAAAAGTTCTCTTGCCATGGCGATTGCCAGGTCAGCAAAACAGTTTGGTAAAACAATCGAAATCATCAGCATGGATTCCGCCTTGGTTTATCGGGGCATGGACATTGGCACTGCCAAGCCCAGCAAATCTGAAATACAAGAAGTTCGCCATCATGGCATCGATATTGCTGAGCCGGAAGATCCTTATTCAGCAGCAAAGTTTGCGCATGATGCAAAACAATGGGTCAAAGAGATACAAGCAAGAAACAACATTCCATTGATTGTTGGCGGCACGATGTTGTACTGGCGTGCACTCGCACACGGTTTATCAAATATGCCAGCAGCCTCTCCAGAAATCCGCGCAGAAATAGAGGTACGCGCAGCCAAGCTTGGTTGGCCAGCCATTCATGATGAGCTCGCCCAAGTAGATCCAGAAACTGCTGCACGACTTGAAAAAAATGATACTCAGCGCGTTCAACGCGCTCTAGAGATTTACCTGCAAAGCGGCAAGCCCATGTCTGAGTGGTTGCAAGAACAACCGAAAGACAGTGGCAGAGGAGACGGCAGTAGCAATGGTGGCAGCGACCAAGGAGTGAGCGACGATCACAATGCTCCTATGAATCTTCGTTTGATTTCAATTGAACCAAGTGATCGCTCAGTGCTGCATGAACGCATTGCCAAGCGCTTTGAAGTCATGATTGCTGAAGGCTTTTTAGATGAGATGCAAGTGCTTCGTCAAAATCCTCGCCTGCATCCCGACCTGCCATCTATGAGAGCCGTGGGATACCGTCAAGCCTGGGATCATTTGGATGGCAACATCACTTTTCAAGAATTTCAAGATCAAGCGATTGCTGCCACAAGACAATTAGCCAAGCGCCAATTAACTTGGCTCAGAGGTATGCAAGCAAAAGAAGTGATTGACTCGTTAGACGAGAGTCAAATGAAGAAATGTGAGCAAGAGGTACTTGCTCACTATCAAATCATTTGATTGAATTGATTTAAATCTTGAATTAAATAACGATGGTTTGATGTGCGCCAGCAGGTCTTTCAACGATCTCGCCTAACTCATAGACCGTCTCACCGGTTGACTCAAGTTGCGCTTTGGCTGCTTTCGCATCAGAGGCACTCAAAATCACAACCATGCCAATACCGCAGTTAAATACGCGGTGCATCTCAGCATCTTCAACGCCGCCATTTTTTTGCAACCACTGGAATAGCTGTGGCAACTGCCATGCATCACGGTGCAAAACAGCTTGAGTGTTTTCAGGCAATACACGTGGCACGTTTTCAACCAAACCACCACCAGTGATGTGAGCCATGCCTTTGACTTTGATTTTTGCAATCAAGGCCAACATTGATTTAACGTAAATGCGGGTTGGGGCCATCACAACATCTGTCATGCTTTGGCCGTGGAAATCATCACTTGCTTTTGCGCCGGCACGATCAATGATTTTTCTGATCAATGAATAGCCGTTTGAGTGAGCGCCGCTTGATGCCAAACCTAAAATAACATCGCCCGCTTGAATACTTCTGCCATCAATCATGGCTGACTTCTCAACCGCACCTACAGCAAAGCCAGCTAAGTCGTACTCACCTTCTGGGTACATGCCAGGCATTTCTGCTGTTTCGCCACCAATCAATGCGCAACCGGCTAATTCGCAACCTTGAGCAATACCGCCCACGACTGTTGCAGCTGTATCAACAGATAACTTGCCGCAAGCAAAATAATCCAAGAAAAATAATGGCTCAGCACCCTGTACCAAAATGTCATTCACGCTCATGGCCACCAAGTCTTGACCAACCGTGTCATGACGGTTCCAGTCAAAAGCGAGTTTTAACTTTGTACCAACTCCGTCAGTACCAGATACCAAGACCGGCTCTTTGTAGCGCTTAGGCACTTCAAAAAGGGCTCCAAAGCCGCCAATACCAGCCAAAACGCCTTCGCGCATGGTTTTCTTGGCCATCGGCTTGATACGCTCAACCAGCGCGTCACCGGCCTCCATATCAACACCCGCATCGCGGTAAGAAAGACCTTGGGAATGAGAAGAATTTTGATCAGACATGGCTATAAATGTATTTGAATCAGTAGAATCTTAGAATTCTAGTGGATACGCTAAACCTATGGCTTCTTTATTAACAACTTTCTTGGCTGCATTTATCCTGGCTTATGTCCTAAGGCCTTTATATAAGAGCCTCCTCAGCCTAGGGGCGCATAAAACTGTCTCTGCAATTTTGACTGTTTTATTGGGGTTTTTAGGTGTTTTTGGCTTGATGGTGCTTTTTTTAAGCGTTTTACAGAAAGAATTGCCCGCCTTAAGGCAGCAACTTCCCGCTTGGCTTGAGCAAATTCAGAATCTCATCCAACCTTGGTTGGACAGTCTAGCGCTTGGCCTTGATTTACAAAAGATCCAAGAAACTATTCAAACCAAGGTCAGTGCTCACCTGTCAAACAACGCTGACACATTGATCACCAATGGTCTGTCAACAGTTCTGAATTCCGGACAAACCATCATCGGCAGCATCGTTGGTCTGGTCTTAATCATTTTTGTGGTTTTTTATTTGATCATTCAGTGGGAAGATTTTTTCAAAAAGATGAGCCCCATGATCCCTCCAAGATGGCTTGGTCAAACCAAACAGATCTTGGTGGAAATTGATGTGCTTCTATCTCAATACCTAAGAGGTCAACTTTTGGTGATTGCAGTGCTGTCTGTTTACTACTCAATAGGCCTTTACCTCTTGGGTGTGACTGGAGCCATTGCACTCGGACTCTTCACGGGCTTGGCTATCTTCATCCCTTACATAGGTTACGGTGTCGCACTGATCTTGGCCCTACTGTCCGCTCTATTACAGGCAGAGACAGGGGTCAGCATTTTGGCTGTGCTCGCGCTTTACATCGTTGGTCAAACCATTGAAAGCTTCTTCTTAACACCTAAATTGGTGGGCGAGAAAATTGGCCTGCACCCAGTCTTGGTGGTTTTTGCATTGATTCTTTTCGGTGGCTGGTTTGGCTTCTTTGGAATCCTATTGGCGCTTCCAATGAGTGCCATCGTCTTGGTTTTAGGACGCCACTTGATGGCCTTCTATAAAAACTCTTCTTGGTACAGAGGTTAGTCTCAGTGTCTCAATTGCCGTCACTGCCTCGCCAAATAGCACTTGACCTTGGTCACACACCAAAGCCGACGCTCGACAATTTTATTGCCACTGGCAATGAAAATTTAATCGCTGTATTAAAAGATATTCAAAGCAGATGGCAAAACTCAAAAGATAAATCTGCTTTAAATGTTGATACAAAGATGATTCATCTATGGGGTGCCAGTGGCTCTGGTCGCACCCATCTCTTATCAGCCCTTCAATTACAAGCGTCTGAGCTGGGCATCAATGCTTATCTGCTCAACCACGACAGCAGCATGGATGAATGGCGCGCATGCGCCGATGTTTTAATAGAGAACAATCAAGCCCCAGGCTTGTTGTGTGTTGACGACATTGATCATCTGAGTGAGTTTGCCCAAGGTGCTCTATTCAGACTTCACAACTTGATTCGTGAAGCAAGCCGCCAACACTTGATTACCACCAGTCTTGCGCCATCGTCGAATTTACAAATACGCGAAGATTTAAAAACCCGCTTGGTCTGGGGTTTGGTGTTTCAGATGCACGCTCTTTCTGATTCCGAAAAATTACAAGCGCTTCAACAAGCTGCCACCGAGCGAGGATTACAAATCTCCAACGAGGTCGCTCCTTGGCTCTTAAAGCACTTTCATCGCGACATGCCAAGCCTGATGTCCTTGCTAGAAGCTCTGGACAATTACTCCCTTGAAACCAAAAGAGCCATCACCCTGCCATTATTGAAAGAAATGCTTGCTCAAAAAAATTGAGCATAATGTGACACAGATGACACAAATTGCCTTATTTGACTTAGACCACACCTTATTGCCCATTGACAGCGATCATGAATGGGGAAGATTTTTAGCAAAAATTGGGGTGGTTGACTCTGAGTATTACGCCCAACAAAACGAACGTTTTTACGCTGACTACAAAGCTGGTCGGCTAGATATTTACGCCTTTCTTGAGTTTGCTCTGAAGCCCTTATCAGAACACTCAAGAGCGCAGCTAAATGAATGGCATCTTCAATTCATGAAAGAAGTGATTCAACCTCAACTTAAATCCAGCGCATTTGATTTGGTCAAACGCCATCAAGATGCCGGTGATTTGTGTTGCGTTGTCACTGCCACCAATAGCTTTGTGACAAGACCGATTGTTGCGGCATTTCAAATTGATCACTTGATTGCCACTGAACCAGAGGTGATTGGTGATCCTTTGACCGGCAACTTCTCAGGCAAGGTGTCGGGCCTACCTAACTTTAAAGAAGGTAAAGTCACTCGCTTAGAAGCATGGCTCAAAGATCAACAGCTATCTTTGAGCACGGTGCAGAGCAGTTATTTTTACTCAGACTCCATCAATGATTTACCCCTTCTTGAAAAAGCATCTCACCCAGTGGCTACCAATCCTGATGCCAGACTGCGTGAGCATGCGGTGAACAATCAGTGGCCTATTTTGGAATTATTTGCATGATTCGCCGCTTCATCAACAAACTTCTAAAAAAGCCAACGGGGCAAAAGAAACTGATTCATGGTCATGCGCTGACTGCGCAAAAGATCAATAAGCGCACCCATCGAATCAATCCCGAACTACTATCTAAGAATGCCGTCAAAGTAACCCATGTTCTGCAAGAGGCAGGATATGACGCTTACATCGTGGGTGGTGCAGTGCGTGACTTACTATTAGGCATTGCACCCAAAGATTTTGATGTGGCCACCAATGCCACTCCCGATCAAGTTCAAAAATTATTTCGTCGCTCAAGATTAATTGGTCGACGATTTCAGATTGTGCACGTTACTTTTTACGGCAAAGATCGCCCAGAGATCATCGAAGTTTCAACATTCAGAGCCCACGCTCAAGCTGATCAAGCTGACGTGGCTGCCAGCGGCAGAATTCTTCGAGACAACGTTTGGGGTGATCAAGTAGAAGATGCGACGCGCAGAGATTTCTCCATCAATGCGATGTACTACGACCCGCAAACTGAAGTTGTGTTGGATTATCACGATGGCATGAAGGACTTAAATGCCAAAATTATCAGAATGATTGGCGAGCCTACTCAGCGATACCGTGAGGACCCGGTTCGCATGCTAAGAGCCATTCGATTCGCTGCCAAGACTGGTTTTGTGATTGAAAAAGAAACTCTTGCCCCCATCGAGCAATTGGGCGATTTGATTCAGGACATACCAAGCTCACGCTTATTTGATGAGATTCTTAAATTACTCATGTCGGGCCATGCTTGGGCTTCTATTGAGGGCTTAGAAAAAGTCGGCCTACATCACAAAATACTACCCCTCATTGAAGTTATTTTGAGTGATGAAGATAGAACTGCTTTTGTTAAGAAGTCTCTAGAAAATACTGACGAAAGAATTAAATCTGGCAAACCAGTGTCTGCCGGTTTCTTATTTGCAACTCTTCTTTGGCATGACGTACAAGAAGCATGGGTTAATTTTGAAAACACTTCTATGCCAGCCGTTCCAGCATTGCATGCTGCCATCGATCAGGTCTTTGAACGTCAAAAAGAATTTTTGGGCATGCAAAGAAGGCACGAAGCTGACATGCGAGAAATTTGGACCATGCAACCTCGTCTAGAAAAGCGTGTGGGTCGCTACCCTTATCGCTTGGTTGAAAGTCCAAAATTCAAAGCTGCTTACGATTTTCTATTGCTGCGCTGTCAAACTCACGAGCTAGACGCTGAAATAGGCGAGTGGTGGACAAACTTTTGGCAAGGTGATGATCTGTCTAGGGCAGACCTTATGCAAGAAGTAAAAAATATCTCCGGAACAGCTGGAAGCTCATCTGCTCCGAAAAAAAGGCGTCGCAGAACGCGCTCAAAAGCCGCAAAACCAGCGGTCGAGCAAACTAATTAAAAAAACGATAAAGTACAGTTATATTTAAAAGGGAGTTCCAATGGCATTGGCCTTCATTGGTCTTGGTGGCAACATTGGTGATACGAAGCAACTCATCAAAGACGCCATCGTTTGTTTAGCTCAACATCCTGAGCTGCGGGTACTCACGCGCAGCTGTATGTATGAGAGCGCTCCTGTTGGTGCCGAAGGTCCTGATTTCATCAATGCGGTTGTTTCCCTTGAGACTCAATTAGCCCCCGAAGATCTTCTGTCTATTTGTCAAAATATTGAAAACACTTTTGGTAGAGAGCGCCCTTATATCAATGCGCCTCGCACACTCGATTTAGATGTTTTAGCTTACGATAATTTAGCAATCCAAAACGAAAGATTAACGATTCCACATCCACGAATGATCGAACGATCATTCGTTCTTTTCCCCCTCCTAGAAATTGCTCCGGATATTGACTTGCCCGGATTTGGTAAATTAACGAAATACATACCAAATGTTGAGCACCAAAGAATTAACAGGGTGCAAGGGTGCAGTTGCCCTACTCAGCATATTTAAAAGGCAAGATACACATGAGTTATTTACAAGAATCAGCCACCACGCGTGGGCTTGTGACCATTTCCAAGCTTCAAGAAATGCGTCAAGGCGGTGAAAAAATCGCTGTTTTAACCGCATACGATGCAAGCTTCGCCGCCCTCATGGATCAAGCTGGTGTTGATGTGATTTTGATTGGTGACTCTTTGGGCAATATTGTTCAAGGTGAATCCAGCACACTCCCTGTCACAGTTGAGCACATGGTGTATCACACCAGTTGTGTTGCCAAAGGACAAGCTTCTGCTTTCTTGATCGCTGACATGCCTTTTGGATCATATTCAACGCCTGAACAAGCGATGCTCAATGCAGCCCAGCTGATGAGAGCTGGCGCTCACATGGTGAAGTTAGAAGGCGGTGCTTGGCTTGCGGAAACTGTGAAATTTTTAGTCGAAAGAAGTATTCCTGTTTGCGCTCACTTGGGCTTGTTACCTCAATCAGTTCACACCTTGGGTGGCTTCAAGGTTCAGGGTAAATCAACAGAATCAGCACAAACCTTGATCAATGATGCCAAAGCATTGCAAGAAGCTGGCGCACAACTATTGGTTTTAGAAGCGATTCCATCAGAGCTCGGTAAAAAAGTGACTGATGCAATCCAAATTCCAAGCATTGGTATTGGTGCTGGACCTGATTGCTCTGGTCAGGTATTGGTGATGCACGATATGTTGGGTGCGTTCCCGGGCAGAAGTCCTAAATTTGTTAAAAACTTCTTAACTGGACAAAGCTCTATTGAGGCTGCATTTAAATGCTACGTCCAAGAAGTCAAAACCGGGAAATTTCCCGGTCCTGAGCACTGCTTTAAGTCTGCTTAATTAAAGAAGTCTTTCACGCGGTCAACCCAACCCTTTTGTTGTGGATTGTGTTTGGCACCGCCTGATTTCAAACTTTCATCCAATTGCTTCAAGATATCTTTTTGTTCTTGATTGAGCTTTACCGGTGTTTCTACCTGAACATGAATGTACAAGTCACCAGGCAAAGATGTTCTCAAGCTCTTGATACCTTTTGATCTTAATCTGAATGTTTTACCGCTCTGAGTTCCCTCTGGAACATCAAAGCTGGCTTTGCCTGAGAGTGTTGGCACTTGGATTTCTCCACCCAAGGCTGCATCAATGAATGAAATTGGCATTTGGCAATGCAAGTCATCGCCATCACGCTCAAACACTGGGTGCGCTTTGATGTGAACTTCAACATACAAATCACCACTTGGTCCACCATTAACGCCTGGCTCACCGTTGCCAGCCGAACGAATTCTCATACCATCATCAATACCCGCAGGAATTTTGACTTCAAGTGTTTTTTGAGATTTTGTTTGACCAGCACCATGACATTTTTTACATGGCTTAGGAATGTGTTTGCCTGATCCATTGCATCGTGGGCAAGTTTGCTGCATCGAAAAGAAGCCTTGAGAAACTCTGACTTGACCAGCGCCATGACAAGTTCCACATGTTTCAACTTTTGTACCTGGTTCAGCACCCTCACCACCGCAATGCTCACAGTTAGACCAGCTTGGGACTCTGATCTGTGTCTCGTGACCATGAGCAGCCTCTTCAAGCGAGATTTCCATGCTGTAACGAAGATCGGCACCACGATAGACCTGAGGTCCGCCACGGCCACCACGAGCGCCTGCAGCGCCACCACCGAAGATGTCGCCGAAGATGTCACCAAAGGCATCAGAGAAGCCGCCAAAACCTTGACCGCTACCCATGCCACCCATATTAGGATCTACACCAGCATGACCATATTGATCATAGGCAGCGCGCTTCTGAGGATCAGATAGCATCTCATAAGCCTCTTTGGCTTCTTTGAATTTATCCTCAGCTTCTTTGCTATCAGGATTACGGTCTGGGTGGTACTTCATTGCCAACTTACGATAAGATTTTTTGATCTCTTCGTCAGTGGCATTCCGAGCTACCCCCAGAATGTCATAAAAATCGCGCTTGTTAGCCAAAACTATTCCTTACTTCTTGTCGTTTACTTCCTTGAATTCTGCATCAACGACATTGT
>JACCDY010525219.1_pt1 | contig 12935 bp, 9 predicted proteins | sample 7446391 | NCBI WGS metagenome assembly JACCDY01 (sample SAMN15323451, study PRJNA562643) | freshwater metagenome | isolation source: river surface water | place: USA:Blue River Watershed | collected 2017-08-18 | reverse complement strand
GTAATAAATTATCCTTAGAAGATGTGTATAATATGACAGGGTATGTTTCAAAAAAAGTTATTAGAAAAATATATCAATATTGTATTCAAAAAGATGCTAAATTAGAAAAAATTATAAAATATATTAATTATTTAAGATTAAAAGGATTTCCTGTAAACTCAATATTATATACTTTAAATGATATAATTCTTGAAGATAAAACTTTTATAAATGATGATTCTATTAAATCTAAAATATTCTATAATTTATCAATTACAGAAAAAAAACTAAATTATGGTGCCGATGAATATATACAATTAGTAAATATGTTTAGTTATATTACTAATATTGTTAAATATCCTGATAATGAAATTAATCCTGATATTTTAGCCTAAAAATTGATATTTTATTTATTTGTTTCATATTATAATATTTAATATGAAGATTATTAATAATATTTCTCCTTTATTTGATAATTCTGGTAATTTTTACTTGGAAGTAAATAACAAAGTATTCGAATTTTCAATTGACAATAAAAATAATTTAGAATTATATGAAATTTTTAATACTGATAATTTTAACTATGTTGTTCACGATGAATCATCTAGTAATTATAAGAAAAAACACTTGGAACTATTATCTAATTCAACTACTTTGAAATCTAAAGTTATTAGAGAATATATAAAAGAAAAAGAAGAAAATCCAGATGCAGAATATGATACGGATGAAGATATTGATACAAATATGATGAATGAAATTAACCATAATCTGCAATATTACCCAGAAGATTTAGAAGTACTTGAACAAGATAATACAGAAGAAAATCAAAATGAAGATAATGAAATTGGATTTAATTTTTTTGGAAATATTAATTTAAAAAAATTAGAAGAAGTAGATATGAAAGATAATTATTTTAAAGAAAATACATTAGAACTTTCAACTTATGATACATTTGTGTATAATGGAGATATGGAACATAGTGAATTAGTATTTGTATCAAAATTAAATTCTTATAATTCTCCATATAGGCTTTTAATCTATAAAGATGGTAGTATAGAATTTAAAATAATTGGTTCTATGAAAAAATGTTATAAATTAAAATATGATGAAAGCTTAGTTACTATTCATCTTGATAGAATATAATAATTCTATTTTACTATTATTTTTCTCATCAATTACTTTTTTTTTATGCATAACTAAAGTATAATTTATAGATGTTAATATTTCTTTAATAAAATTCATAATATTGTTGCGTATATTATATTCTCTTTCTAATTTGTCAAAAGAATCAGTTGAAGAATTATCTGAATCATAATGAGTATTTATTATATCTAAATAACTTGAAAGAGAATCATAATATTTATCTAAAATTTTTTTATTATGAGTTTCATCACTTAAAATTACTTTTTCTGATATTTTTTTAAAATCACTTAATGATTTTAATTTTATTTTATATTTTTCTAACCATAAATTCATAAACTCTAAAATTTTATCATATTTATGTGAATTCATTTTAAGTTGCATATCTTTAATTTTACTCAAATATTTAGTCAATGATTCAGTACCGTCATATTCTGGTAATTTAGTTATATTTTTTTGACTCATTTTATATAATTATATTAAATTCAGATATTTTAAAATATTCAAATTTTTATATTTTATGTTATTACAATACTTTTAATAGTTAAGGAAGTTAATGAATTAGTACTCTTATTAACTTTCTAACGTGTGCGCGATTTTCCACACACAACATTTTTAAAACTTTGTGTGTAGCCAAAATCTGCAATTATTGCATTACTAATAAAATTTGTTTAAAACATAAAAATTATTTTTTTATTTTATTTTAATTTTAGCACCCTTAATTACAAATATTTTTAAAATATATTTTATTTATAAAAATAAAAATATATTCCCGAACTTTATTAAAATTTTAAAAAGTAATCAATAACTAAAAATGCAATTGGTATAAAAAGTATCAAAATTTTTATATATAAAAATTGCATTTTTTTTAGTTTATTTTTTTATAAAATTATTATATAAATATGTCAACTTATTGTCATTTGTGTGAATACAGTGCAAAAAATTTAAGCAATTTTATTAATCATAAAAAAACTAAAAAACATATTGAAAAAAGTAAAAACGTTCCAAATAGTATCACTGAATTAATACCAAGTGTAAATGAAATATCAAAAAATGATACTAAAAAATCTGCAATTAATTTTATATGCGAATTATGCAATAAAAGTTTTAAGCAAAAAAATAATTATTATAGACATAGAAAATCTTGTAAAAATTCTAAAATAAGTAATGATAAAGAGCTATTAGAAAAAGACTATCAATTAAAATTAGAAAAAGAAAAATTAGAATTACAAAAAGAACAATCTGAATTATTAAAAGAGCTATTGCGTGAAAAAACAGAGCTCCTAAATAATTTCATGAATAGTGCTAATAAAATTATTAACAAAGAACAAGACAATAATAAAGTCACAACAGATGCTCTTAAAAGCGTATCTATGTCCGCTCTTAAGTATGCCAATGAAAAGTTCAAGAATACGCCTGCATTATTACCACTTGATAATTTTAATCTTAATGATTTAGATTTTGATGATGAAAATGATAAGAAAAAATTAGTTGAAATATTAATTTATAACGCAAAACAGAATTCTCTAGATAAACTATTAGGAGACCACATTGTAAAAGAATATAAAAAAGAAAATCCAGAAGAACAGCCTTTCCATACAACTGACTGTTCAAGGCTAAACTATATAGTAAGAGAACTTATAGAAACAGCATTAATATGGTCAACTGATAAAAGTGGTATTAAGATATGCACATCTATAATAAAACCATTAATAAAGAAGTGTATAAATGCACTATTAGAACATCAAAAATATTTATTACAAGAAATGGGCCGCGGAGAATATCAAGTACAAAAAGATGTCGAAGTAATAATAAATGTATTAATGACGATAGAATCTGGAAATTTAGAAACTGAAATTAATAAATATATTGCACCGTTTTTTAATTTGGATAAAAAATAATTATATTGCTTTATTTTTTAACTTAAACAAAAATTAATTTATAATAATATATAAAATGGAAATCATAAAAGCACCATCAGATTATAGAACTTATAAATATGAAGTTCTAGAAAATGAAATAGAAGTTGTATTTTCTCATGATACAAAGGCAATTTCTTCAGGAGTATCATTATCTGTAGGGGTAGGTTCTTATGAAGACCCTGTATTTGGACTAGCGCATTTTTTAGAACATATGTTATTTATGGGTAATGAAAAATATAAAGATGAGAAAGAATATTCTTCTTTTATTTTGTCTCATGGAGGATATACAAATGCATATACTGCTGGAGACCATACAAACTATTTTTTTACAATAGATTCGGAATACTTGATAAAAGCAATGGATATGTTCTCTAACTTTTTTATATGCCCTACTTTTAATGAATCAAGTGTATCAAGAGAAATGAATGCTGTAAATTCAGAACATGATAAAAATATTCAAGATGATAATTGGCGTAATCATATTATGATTAAAAACATTTGCGGAGATACAAGCCCTTTATCCAAATTTAATACGGGAAATTTAGAAACTTTAAATATACCAAATATTCGAGACATTTTAATTAACTTTTTTGAAAAGTACTATTCTTCTAACATAATGAAACTTGTAGTTTTATATAATGGTGAATCAGAAGACGAATTTAATAAAATAATTTCAGAAACAAAAAAAATATTTTCTTTAATAAAAAATAAAAATGTTAAAATAGATAGAACACTTACAAATAAGCATTTAACTTGTAATAAATTTGTTAAGATGATACCTGTAAAAGAAGAAGAAAATTTAATAATTGTTTTTGAATTAGATTTAGATGAGAAGAACAAAACAAATAATTTATTACATTATATTTCTTATTTATTAAACCATCGTGGAGAAGGTTCTCTTGCAAATCATTTAATAACAACAGGTCAAATAGACAATTTATTTATTGGAGAAGAATGTAATATTGGAGAAACATCTATATTTACTGTTAGATTTAATTTAACTGAAAAATCAGACATAAATTTAATTATAGATTCATTTAAGAAATATCTAAATATTTTAATAGAAGCATCAGAAGAAGATAAAATTTTGGATTTATTAGAAGAAGATAGATTTTTAAATAATCAAACATTTGAAGAATTTGAAATTTCAGATGAAGGGGATTTTGTTAGCCAATTAACAGCAGATATGATAGCTTTTAAAGGTCATCGTGAATATATTTTAAAATATAATTATTTAATTGGTGAATTTATGAAAAAAGGTGAGATTAAAAAAGAATTAAAATCATTATTGGAAAATTTAAATTTTAATAATAACTATTCTATAATTAATATATCTAAAAAGTATGAAAAATATGATAATATGCTTACAGAAAAGTATTACAATATAAAATATACAGTTGAAGATTTAAATAAACAAAATCAAATAAAAAATACTAGTTTGTTTCACTTTCCAAAAAAGAATAAATTTATAATTAAAAATAAAAATATGCTTGAAGGTGAAAGCGATAAAATACCAAAATATAACAAATTAGATAACAATATTAATACATATTTGAAAATGAATTATGATTTAAATACAAAAGATACTCAGTTATTTATTGCAATATACAAGGATGATATTTATGAAAATATAGAGAATTATATCAATTATATATTTCATTTTGAATATTTTAAATTATTAAATAATCATCTAATGTTTGATATAAATAAGGCTAACTATAATGTTGATTTATTATTAAATAAAAGTAACTATACTATTGGGATTACTGGTTATTATTCTAAAATAAGTGAACTTTTAGAAATGTTAACAACTAAATTTAAACAACTAAATAATAAAGATATGGATAAACTTTCTTTTGAAATTATTAAAAATAAGTTAGAAAAGAAATTCAAGAATTTAAAGTATGATGCATTATATAAAAAAACTTCTTCATATGAAGATGAAATTATATTAAATAAATATTTTAATACAGAATTAATAGAAAGTGAAATAAAAAAAATGTCAATAGATAAATTAAACAATATGAATTTATTTGACTATAGTAGAATTACGGTATTTGCTGAAGGAAATATTAATACAGAATATTTTAATGATTTATGCAATATTTTGAAAAAAAATTATAATTACAATAAATTGTATAAAGATAATGAAATAAATATAAAATCTAATGTTTTAAATAAACAAATTGAAAAAGATTTTGAAAAACAAAATAAAAAAGACCCAAATAGTTGTTTATCAAAAGTAGTAGTAATAGATAAATTCGAATACTCATCAGAATCTATAAAAAATCAATGTTTATTAAATATATTTGACATTGTTATTTCTAAAGAATTTTTTGATTTGTTAAGAACAAAAGACCAATTAGGATATATAGTTAATTCACGAATGAGTATGATAGGATTTACAGATAAACAACATATTGTATTTAGATTTTTAGTGCAATCAAGTGTAAAAAATACGGAATTTTTAGAAAAAAGAATTTATAAATTTATAAATACTGAAATTAAAGAAATACTTGAAAAATTAGACTTAGAAGAATTAGAAGAAGTAAAAAAATCTCTAAAAGAAAAATATTCCAAACCATTTAATACTTTAGGTGAATCAGCTTACTATAATTATGATAAAATATTAAATAAAAACTTTATGTATAATCATAATGAAATAATTTCAAGTAATATTTTAGAATGTACAAAAGAAGAATTAATTCATTTTTATAATAAATACTTTATTGATAATCAAAAATATATTGAAATAAAAATTGAATAAATAACATTCATAATAAATACTATTATATTAAATAAAATGGAAAAACTAATTAGTGAAATTAAGCGTACTCAAGAACAAATCCATAATCTTGATATTGTATTAGATACAACAGATATCAAAGTCAAAAGACCAGAAAATGAATTTTTAGAGGAACTATACAAAAATCTTCAAACATTTACACAAGAAGATAGAAATAAATTTATTGAAGAATCATCAAAATGTAATGATATCAATCCTGATAATAAAACATTTCATACATTTAAAGAGGACCAACGAAAAGCCTTATCTGAACGTCTAAAAGAAAAGTTAGATTTTCTTGAAAAAAAACTAAAATCAGAAGAAGAAAATAAAGTAGAAACAAAAGCAGATGAAGCATAAAAAAATTGAAAATTAAACATTTGTTTATTATATTAATTAAATTAAAAAAATGGAGTTTATTCATTATTATTCAAGCAATAAAGCATCAGTTATTGGTTCCGTTCCTACAGAGTATGTCGATAATTTTCTGAAAAATGTAGATAATTCAGATAAAACTATTGATCTTGTATTTACAATTGATACAAGTGGTAGTATGAGCGAATGTCTAGGTATGTCATATGGCGGAGCAATGCCATCGTTTCTACCACATTTTGGCGGTCATTATAAAAAAACAAGTACTAAAAGTAAAATTGTATGCGATGCATTAATGAAATGTATCGAATATCTAAAAGTACTTGCAAAGAACAAAAATAAGATTCGTCTATCAGTTATTTCTTTTAAAGAAGAGTCAGAAGTAGTAATTGATAAACTTGTAGTCGATGAAAGTGAAGAATGTTCTAAAATTCTGTCTAAACTAGAATATTACCTACAACCAGAAGGTGGTACTAATATGTATAAGGCACTCCTAAAGTCTAAAGAACAGATTGAAGAAATTCTAAATACAAATTCGATTGAAAATGTATCAGTATTTATGATGACTGATGGGCATAACAGTCAAACTGAAGAAAATCCAGCAATGGTTGATTTTTTCAAATCATGTGAATACAAAGATAAATTTATTGGAATTGGAATTGGTAATGTATCAGATTATGATAATATTCTTATGAATCAGCTTTTTGATAATCTAAAAGGTTCCCCATCAAGCGAAGAACTTACAGATAATATTATTTCTGATACATTCGGCGCATGTTCAACTGTTTTCAAGGACTTCCAAATTATCTTTAAAAATATTAAAGATTGTAAATATTATACACCACTTGAATTTAAAAAGACAGAAGATTCAAATCTTGTATTTACTTCAAAAAATGTAGATTTCTCACAAAAATACATGATTTCATTTGAAAATGAAAGTGATTTTGAAAGTCCAATCACTATGGAAGTATCGTATTATAATGTTGTAACTAAAGAACAAGTAAACCAAACAATTCTTCTAAATACAGGTGATTCACACGATGTATCTTCACTTGAAAGAATTAATGTTCTTTGTAAACTAATTGATGAATTTAAAAAAATGACAGTCAGTTTCATTAAATATGAAGATAACAAAGTAGCAACTACAACAATGCTTGAAAAGTTTGCTGATTGGAAGGAATCTGATAGAACTGGTCTAATTGGTGAACTATGGTCAGCAAATGAAACAATTGTAAAGAACCACAAGAATGAATTAGATAAATATAAAAATGTCGAGCTATATGCACAATACTCTAACGTTCTTTCCAAACAAGCATCAAATACTATTGGTGTAGGTCTTGCACCTTGTGTATCTCGTGCGGTATCTGGTGGAGTAGTACAACAATATAGTGGTTCAGGAGCAACAAGACAAAAATCTAATCCAGTTCCTGATATTGATGAGGAAAGTATTTATAATATGCCTCAAGCAATTAATCCAGTTCTAAATCGCCTTCACAGACAAAATGCAGTTGTTCATCTAAGTAGCGGAAGTAGTTCTGGAGGAATTGAGGAAGATGGAGGTTATGTACAAAAAGAAGAATTAGATATTGCATAAGTTTATTTATTTATATTTTTTTATTAATTTAAAATAAAATGGATTTTTTTATAAATAATTATAAATATATTATAGAAGGTATTAATAATAGGGGCGATTTAGACAAAATAATAGAAATTATGGAAATAAATGAAATGGAAAAAACATTAATTATAAATTATTTTAATAGTTTAAATAAAAATTTAACTTTATCATATGAGGAATTTAATAATTTAATAATAGAACTTGATAAATTTAAATACAAAGAAGAAATAATGGAATATTTATATAAATATACATTTAAAATAACATGTCCTATACAAAAAAATTGTTTAATTCGTCTTATTAAACAAAAACAGAATAAACCAATATATTTAAATACAAAAGATATTAAAGATAGAACAGTAAAAGAACTTATAAAAAAAAATTGTCCACATTGTTCACATGAAAACACAATAAAGTTTGATACAAATTATGTCATATGCGGATATAATGATTTGTCATATGGTTATGATTGGGAAGGATGTGGTAAAGATTGGTGTGGAGAATGCGGAAAGCGATTATGTAAAAAATGGTCTGATAATGAATTATTTTTAGAAGAAAATAGATTTCATAATTCCGATTGTTGTTTTATAAATTCTAAACAATTAGATTTAAATTATTATTTGGATTTTTGCCAATGTAACAATAATATTGTTAAAAGAATTATATAAATATTGCGATTGAAAAATCTAAAAAATATTAATTTTTAAATAATATATAATTATGAATTTTTTCAATAATACGCACATTGATTTAAAACCATTTGAAAATAATTTTTTGAACACATATTATGATAATATGCAAAAAACTGGTTTTGTTAATAATTTAAGTTTTTTTGATGAAAAATGCAAATGCATTATAAATAATGTTGAGCATATCGGTGCATATAATGTTCTTGTAAATATTGCTCAATCGAATGTACATCGTTTTAGTTATAAATATCTTAATGCAAATTCCCATTTAATTAATAATGGTTTTATGTTGGTTGTTACAGGAACATGTAATCCAATTAATTTACAAAATTTACTTTTATCTGAACTAAGTTTTACTGAAGTTTTTTATTTTTCCAATGTATATCCAAATAAAGTAATTTCTTATATTTCAAACTATTACTAAAAAAATTGAAAATATTTAAATCAATATTTATTTAATAAATTATATTAAATAAAATGAATATTAATCTAATTCCCGATGATGCAACTTATTCTAATCATGAACTAAATATTATGCAAGAATGGATCGATAAGAAAGTATATGAATCCTGTCTAGAAAAGAACAAAACTGGTGATATGTTTCGGTTTATGGATGGTCCTCCTTTTGTATCTTCAAATTCACTACATTTTGGACATTTAATGATTGGCTTTCTAAAAAGTACTATCCTAAATTATAAACAAATGAAGGGCATGAATTGTCTAAATGAACTTGGATATGATTGTCACGGACTTCCAATCGAAATGGTTGCAAATAAACAACTGAATGTTTATACTAAAAAAGAAGTAGAAGAATTTGGTATTGATAAATATAATGGTGCATGTAAAGAAATGATTAAAACATTTGCAGGTGCATGGACTCCTATTTATAACAGAATTGGTCGTTGGGCAAATTTTGATAATACTTATAAGACAATGGATACTAATTTTATGGAAAGTGTATGGTGGGTATTTGGACAACTTTATAAGAAAAATCTAGTGTATAAAGGTCATCAAGTCATGCCATATTCTACAGCATGTAATTCACCTCTTTCAAATTTTGAAGCAGGTCAGAATTACAAAGATGTAGAAACGCGAACTACTTATGTTCTATTTAAACTTATTTCTCATGAAAATACTTATGCAGTCGCTTGGACAACTACACCTTGGACTCTTCCTGGAAATCTTGCACTTTGTGTAAATCATCTTGGTGAATATGCATGGATTGAATCAAATGGTAAAACCTATATTTGTGCAAAGAATCTACTAAAAAATCTCGATATCAAAGAATTCACAATTACTAAAACTTGCATGGGTTCTGAACTAGTTGGTCTTGAATATCAACCTGTATTCACCTACATGAATTCTTATCCTTCTGATAATAAATTTAAAATTATTGCAGATATGAAAAACAATTATGTATCAGTAGAACAATCTAATACAGGCACTGGAATTGTTCATATTGCTCCATTTTATGGCGAGGATGACTTCCGGGTATGTTATGATAATAATATTTCAAATAATAGTATTATTGATAAAGCGTGTACTATTGATGATAACGGTAAATTCCTTAATTTTATTGAAGATTTTAAGGGTAAACTTGTAACAGAAAAGGAAACAAATGATGAAATTGTAAAGAATATTAAAATCAATGGAAAATTACTACGAACTCAGATGTATACTCATTCTTATCCATTCTGTTATCGTACTGATACACCACTGATTTATAAAGTAAACTCATCTTATTTTGTACGTGTAACTGAACTAAAAGATGATTTAATCCGAAACAATGAAAAGGTAACTTGGAATCCCCCTAATATTGGTACTGGTCGTTTTAAGCAATGGCTAGAAAATGTAAAAGATTGGGGTGTATCTCGTAATAGATTTTTTGGCACTCCACTACCTATTTGGGTGTCTGACGATGGTGAAGAAACAGTGTGTGTATCAAGTATTGACGAACTTGTTTCTCTGGCTAATCTGGAAACACGTCCAACTGACCTTCATCGTGAATTTATTGATAATATTGAGATTCCTAGTAAGATGGGTAAAGGTATGCTAAAAAATGTACGCCTTGTTCTTGATTGCTGGTTTGAGAGTGGTTGTGTACCTATTGCACAACTTCATTATCCTTTTGAAAATAAAACTGCATTTGATTCAGTTGATTATCTAAGTGATTTTATTGCAGAAGGTCTTGACCAAACACGTGGCTGGTTTTATACTCTAATGGTTATTTCAACAGCTCTATTTAATAAACCAGCATTTAAAAATGTAATTTGCACTGGTCTAATTCTTGATGAAACAGGATTAAAATTCTCTAAAAAATATGGTAATTTTAAAGACCCGATGAAAGTACTTAATAAGTATGGTGCAGATGTAACTCGCATGTATCTGCTAAATTCACCTACTATTAATGCGGACCCTCTGCTTTTCAATGAAACAAATATTGAAAAGGTAAAACAACGCATTATTCCTTATATTAATGCAGTGAAATTTTTCATTACTCATATTAAGGACCATGTAACTAAAGGAAATAAACTAGAACAAGATTTATATGTAACTTCAGAAAATGTTACAGACCAATGGATTATCAGTACAACTTCTAAACTAATTGAAGAAATCCAAGATTATATGGAGTTATATAAAGTTGACAAAGCAATTAGTGTGGTACTTGAATATGTCGATGACCTAACTAATTGGTACATTAAGCTAAATCGCGATAGACTAAGAGGACTAGCTGGTAGCAAAGAACGTACGATGTCACTTTCTGTGCTATATAAAGTACTAATTACTTATGTAAAAGTGTGCGCACCATTTATGCCATATCTCAGTGAACATCTATATTCATATCTAAAAGTATTTGAAGTAGATGCAGAAGATAGTGTACATATGTGTGAATATCCAAATATTAGTGACTTAAAATATAATCAAGATTCAATTGATAAATTTAATATCCTAAAAGATGTTCTAAAAAATATTAGAACTCTTCGGTATACACTAACTACAAACTCATCTAAGAAAGTACCACTATATAAAGCGATGGTATTCCATAATGATGAAAATTATATTAATACAGTAAAATTTTTTGAAGATGCAATTAAAGAAGAAATTAACTGTATGGAGCTAGAATATAACAATCTAGAAAATAATCTTGTTTTTAAACTTGTTCCAAATCTAAAATCAATTGGAAAGAAATTTAGACATGATGCGCAACTTGTTAAAGATAAACTAAGTAATTTTGATAGCGAACTTGTACAAGAGATGTATTATGAAAAATATAAAAACTTTAATTTTACTGCAAATAGTAAAACATATGATATCGAATCATCAGACTATTCAATTGAAAGAGTACCAAGTAAAGAATATTCTGAAAATCCAAATATGATTAGTAAAATTGATAATGAACTAATGGTAGCAATTGATAAAAGCTATACTGAAGAGCTTCACAATTTATTCCAGATGAGACGTATTGTGAATGCAGTTCAAAAGCTAAGAAAAGTGTCTGGACTAAACCCTTGGAATAAAATCAGAGTAAATTTCAAGGCCAGTGAAAAGTTTAATACAATTTTTGAAACAAATCATGATGAACTAAAATCAAGACTTGTATGTGAACTATATTGTAATAAAGAAAAAGAAATTACTGAAAAAGTATTTGCATCATCTGTATATGAAATGGAGTACTTTGACAATACTGAAGAAAATATTCCTTTTGATATTTACCTACTTTAATTTATTCATCTGAAATAGAAATACTTGCAGAATTATCTTTTATAAATTTTTCAACTTCTTCATGCGTTATAGAACCTTTATTACCAAAATATATTAAGAAATCAATTAATGGTTTTCTTCTTTTTTTACATTCTTCATCGAAATATTTATTTCTAATTGGGAATGTTGATAATCTTAATAATTTATCATAATAATGGTCAATCATAGATTTACTTTTTCCACTATAACTATTGTATCTTTCTTGAGTCGCATACTTCCAAATTTCTTCTTCAGTTGTTGGTCTTGGAGTATCATCAAGATATAAAGGCATTTTGGAAACATTTTTAGTATAAGTATGGCATCTTTCAACACCAATTATTCCAATGGCTTCAATTCTATCTGCATATCTTGGAATTAACATCCATTCTTTTCCAATAACACTTTCTGGAATAATATCACCGTTTTTTGAAGCAGAAACAATACTTACCATAAATACTACATTATCAATACAATCATCAGATTTTCCAGAATCTTTTAGAATTTTTCTTAAATTTTCATAGTTTTTATGTTCAGGAAAAAATTTACCATCATCTGCATCATGTAGTAATGCGGCTAATAAAACAGAAAGTTTATCATCATCAGAAATATCATAATCTTCTAATGCACACCAAGCATGATACATCACAGTTTTAGCATGTTCAATACCGTGACAAGGACTTACTTCTTTT
>JACCDY010215850.1_pt1 | contig 12936 bp, 12 predicted proteins | sample 7446391 | NCBI WGS metagenome assembly JACCDY01 (sample SAMN15323451, study PRJNA562643) | freshwater metagenome | isolation source: river surface water | place: USA:Blue River Watershed | collected 2017-08-18 | reverse complement strand
ATATTGCACCGATGTGTAAAACCCAATCCGTCTGGTCGAGTTCCAGGTCAGATGCGCGCAAATTAGAATTATCTTGCAAGTCATAGTAACGAACTGACCAAGTGCTGGGTATAGCACGTAGTATATTACTACCTATAAAGCCTTTATGGCCTGTTATCAATACTCGCATGTTAAACTCTTTTTATGGTATCAATTATTTGCGTAGAGGAGTATCTATAATCTCTATCAAAGAATATGAGATGCTTGGCGTGTTCTTTAGCTACTACACGCTTGTGTTTATAGTCAGAACCTATTACCATAAAATCCGGCGCATACTCTCGTACTATATCTTCTAGTTCTTGCTCGGAATTAAAAACTACTGCACGATTTACAGGTTTTAAGCTCTCTAACATCTTTATTCTAAAATCTATATCGTTAACTGGTCTATCTACGTTTTTTAAGGAACGAACTCTATCATCGCTATCAACCGCTACTAGAAGAAAATCTCCCAGAGAGCGAGCATAGGTTAGTAACGCCACATGACCTGGATGTAGAATATCAAATGTTCCGTTTACAAATACTTTTTTTATCATAATTATACTCAGTATAGAACGCTAATCTAATAATTTCAAGTGTATTTTTCTAAAAATACAGTTATACCACTTTCAACTTATAGTAGTGTAAAATACCCTCTTGAAATGAATGAAATAACCAAGGTCTGTAGAATAAAACATCATTTGGTTTCATCTTGATAGTTGCTTCTTCTTCCCAATGTTCTCGACTTAGATATTCTAGTATTGGTTTTTCTTCTGACTCATCTTTAATATAGTCTACAAAACTTTTATACCCATCTCGATGTATGTATGTTTTAAACTCATTCTCATCAAGCGCAACTACAAATCTCCAATCATTTAGATCTTCAAAGTCTTCAAAGTGAATGATCTCGTGCATAGTTCTTCTAAGAGTGCCAGAATTTTTTCTATCAACCTCAAGCAAATCACCAGACATCTTTCCTAAAACAACGTCAATGTCAGGAAAAATAAGATTGAAATGCTCCATTTCTCTTCCAAACTTTTTGTCAATCCAATGTACATCATCCACAAGAGGACGAAGCGCCTCGATTTCACCTTTTGGAAAATAATCTCTTGCGTGTATGTAATTGATAACTGATCTATTTACAGGATAATTGTTACTCATTGTGTATATTCTCTCCACCATTCTTCCCAATTGATAAACGGATCTCGTTGTTCCTCAAACTGTAAATGCAGTGCAAGACTAGGTATTGGGTTAAATCTAATCACATTACCTTCCGTCCACAGCTTCCAAATAGTATTTGATTCTTCGTAATGCTCTGTTCTTGGGTTCAGATAGTCCCCATTGTATTTGAGCGCTAAAGTTTCAAATAAAGACCAGTGCTCTCGGAGCAATTTTGGTTTACATAGAAGTACTTGAGTTGTAAAAACTCCTGTTCTCCAGTGCCTAGCAGAACCATGGACTATGAAGTCAGTCCTAGAAGGTGGATTATATTCTGAAGGCTCGTCGAAAGGAAATAATACTATATCATCTCTTTTTAATCTTTCAGAAAAAAGCTGAAACGAGTCAATCATTTCCTGTATTGCATTTGGATGATGCAAATAATCATCTTCGATTGAATAAACTAAATCTGCATCACTGTCTCTACAAAGTTTCCATTGTTCATAGGATGAATTATTATATCCTTTACCTTCGAGATTTACTAAATCACCAGATACTCCACTAGACTCTAGCTGTAAGCGTAGCCAGTCCAAAGTTTCTCGGCTAGAATGATCATCTAAGATGGTTAAGCGCACATCCGGTACTGATCTACAACTGTTTAATAAAGACTTAACACACCCCTTAATGATATCTTTTTTTGATTTACCAGTATAACGAACTCTCCAATCTGAGTGCACATTAGAGTGGTCACAAGTTCTTAGAATTACATCCAGCATCAGCGACCTCTCCACACTTCCATATTAGAGTATTTTTGAAGTATATCTGGAGGTAGGATAAATTGTCTTGGTATTAGTTCTACTCGTTTGCGAACTGTGTGAAGCTTAATTCCAATTTCTGCATCATATTCGTCCCAGCTCGCTTCAACATCGTTGAAATCATGCTCATAGTACTCTTGCCCAATAAATGCATAGATAGCCCTCATTATTTTTTCAGGGTTCTTACACAAATCATTATATTCAACTAGTAATAGCATGTCCTTTTCATTACCAGTAATAGCCTGCTTAATTCCAATATATGGAAATCCTACAACTCCTTTTTCATTCATAAGATCATCAACCCGGGAGTATACGTTTCCGCCTATGCCACCAGTCACTGTACTAATACTAAAAGGATTTCGTCTATGCGCTGATTCAAACGAATCAAGTACCCAGTTTATATCGCGAACACAAACAATCATTTTTGATTTAGTATACATATTTTTAATTTGCGGAGTTAGTAGTGTCCAGGCTCTGTTAGTATTGAATATGACCGGCTTATCGACATGTTTATAAAAACCATCGAACAGCCCTTCAATAATATTTTTTCTTCGTTCTACAGGCACTTCTGTTTTTATTCCAGCACCTTCTTGTGAACTCTCAATGACTCCTTTTACCATCGTAGCTAGCGGGTCTGTTATTGATGCGTGAAACTGCGGATTTTGTCTTAGTATCGAGCTCAATAGAGTTGAGCCTGATCTTGGAAGACCCGTAATAAAATGATATTGCTTAGTCACGTTTTGCCTCATTCATTAATGTTAATAGGTGTTTGTATATAGCTGCTAGAGGCTCATTCCAATCTCTAACTTTGGTCTGTCTCATAACATGAAAATTATGCCCGTACCATGGAGAAGATGTATCTTGTCTACTAGTAGTCCAGATGTAGTATTCAGCAATTGGAACGGCAACAAATGTTGTTTTTCCTATAGCACCGGCAGCATGGACAAGGCTTGTGCAAGAAGAGACTATACAATCCATCTGATCTATAAAGTCAAGAGTATCTTCCCATCCTTCAATTCGAGAACTTAGGTCTATTACTCTAGGATGACTCTTATCTTCTTTATCAATGTAATATATCTCAGCTTCTTGAGGTAGGTAACTTAACATAGTATCAAGTGAGATTTTTCGATATTCATCCTGTCCGAAATATGGATTACCTGAGCACTTGATACCAATTTTAAATTTGTCTGATTTTATCACATTCTTAGGATCTCTCAGTGGTTTTAGATAAGCACCTTTCCACAAATCCTCTTCAGTTAAATTCAAATAGGCGGGTAAGCTCATTAAAGGGGCCCATTGACATCTAGTATCAATAGAATACACGTCATTTACAATTTTAAAACCATGCCTACGAAATAGATTATCAGTGTCTTTTCTGAATTTTCCAACTGAGTAGAGTATAGGCTCCATTCCTAGATTTTCAAGTAGGGTTAAAAATCTTATATTAATGATTTCATCACCAATTCCGCCCTCACCATCAATATAAAGTTTAGTACCAGGACGGATTAATCCATCCCAGCGATTCATTCTAAGAACATCTTCAAATGTTCCACTCTTCGGTTTAAAAGATTCTAAGAAAGACCTCACACCTTCCGCAAGTTTTCCTTCTCTTAATAGTTTACCAGAAAAGGCGGCTTCCATCTTATCGGCTTTATCAGGGTTTTTCTCACAAAGATCAACAAGAATCTTCTCTGCTGTATCTTTATCTCCGGATAGAGATATATTAAATGCTTTTTGGGCAGTAGTTTCAAAATCTCCAGGTATTATTTTAAGGTTCTGTTCTATGTAAAACAATGCTTTTTCTGGATAGTTCATTGCGTTGTATGCTTTATAAAGATTTGTCCTAGAATTATATATTTCTTCTGGTGTTCTAGACAATGCATATGTTGCTTCTGCACAGATAAGATAGGTATCTCTCTTATCCGCTTTAAGAGATAGATATCCTAAGGTGTCATAATCATAAATGGTTTTGGCCTTAGACAGGTAAAAATCTATTAAATCCCAAGCCTTTTTACGCTCATCACAATTTATCAAATCCATTACTACTGGTTTAAGATATTCAATCATTCTTTAACTACTATTAGCTTTATGTTGATTTCACTTACAATATTATTGTGCTCATTAGCATAATCTTCAATTTCTTGTGCAGATAAATTTTGAAGTTTTAACCTAGCATTGTCATCGGGGGTGTAGCGATAATCTAAAACTTCAAAGTCAACTTCAAAGTATTCTCCTAGACGAGAGGATGCATAACCTTTTTCTCGGCAGTGTCGATTAAATTTTTGGCTGAAAAGTTGAAGACCGACTACAGTAATAGGTCTGCGATGTGTAGGGTCTGCAAGAAATGAGTCGTGCCTAGGATGTGGTACGCGGATGTCAATGATTGCACCGTGCTTGCATACACGGTAAAGTTCTTTGAGACAATGGAAATATCCATCACCTAGATGTTCTAGGATGTGATGAGCAACAACCGTGTCTACTGAATTATCTTCAAGTGGAAACCTGTCTTTTTCGAGATTGACTATATAGTCAGGATTTGCATTTTTATCATAATCAAAAGTGATAAACCCATCAAGTTTGGTATCACCTGCTCCAATATTTAATTTCATAGTATTTCTTTCATTTAGTTAAAGTTATTAACCCGCTCTTATTGCAGCAACCTGTTGAGATCCGCTTTCCATATGAATCCAATCTGTGTATCCGCCAACTACACTTACAGGTGAAGATCTAGTAACAGTAGTGTTATCGCCTAATTGACCTGATCCGTTAAATCCCCAAGCCCAGCCAGTTCCGTTTGCTCTAATACCTAAGCTAGGCCCACCAGTACTTACATGAACCCAGTCCGTAAAACCTCCTACAACGCTTACTGGAGAGGACTTATTTATTGTAGTATTATCACCTAAGTGACCAGAACCATTAAAACCCCAGGACCACGCAGTGCCGTTTGCTCGTAACCCTAAGCTACAACCTCCTGCACTTAGTCGAACCCAGTTTGTAAAACCTCCTACAACACTTACCGGCGAAGACTTGTCTACTGTAGTATAGTCTCCTAAGTTACCTGAACTATTCCTGCCCCAAGCCCATGCAGTACCATTAGCCCGTAATCCTAAGCTGTGCTCACCACCAGCGCTTACTTGAATCCAATCGGTAAATCCACCAACTACACTTACTGGGGAGGATTTATTGACAGTAGTGTTATCTCCCAATCTTCCGTGTAAGTTATAACCCCAGGCCCAGGCAGTGCCGTTTGTTCTAATTGCTAAACTGTGATCGTCTCCTGCGGATATTTGAGCCCAGTCCGTAAATCCGCCAACCACACTTACTGGAGATGATTTATCCACAGTACTATTATCACCCAATTTTCCAAACCCATAAGAACCCCACGCCCACGCCGTACCATTAGCTCTTAAACCTAGACTATGCGCACTACCTACAGATATACCAACCCAGTCTGTAAAGCTGCCGACTACACTAACAGGGGAAGATTTAGATACTGTAGTATTATCTCCTAACTGTCCATCACTATTACTACCCCAACTATAGAGTAAACCATTAGCCCTCAAACCAATACTCGTGTTCCCTCCGGTACTTACTTGTATCCAATCTGAGAAACCACCAACTACACTTACTGGAGATGATTTAGAGACGTCTGTGTTATCTCCTAACTTTCCTGTAGTATTGTTGCCCCAAGCCCATAAATTGTTTAATGGTTTTGCACCTTGAAAAGTAGGAAATAGCTTAACCCACGTACCAGTACTTTTTAATATGTATGGTATTCCCTCACTTTCTACATAATAAACAGTTCCCGCCTGTACAGATAAAGCAGAAAGAGCTGTTAAATCTGCAACAGAAATAACTCTATTATCTGTAATGAGAGGTAGCGCCGCAGATAATACTCCTAGTTCATATATTGTAGTAGAGCTAGTAACGGCTTGTATTCTAGAAGTTAATTCTGTCTTAATTGAGGAGGTATCTACTTCAGGACCGGCAATATTAGCAATCTTAAGAATACCAGTTAATTGTTCTGTAGTAGCAGTAGAAACAGTTAACCCACTAATTAAGGAGGTTAGCTGACTTATAGCATTAGTTTTTATTACATCTACTGTCATTCCATATTTATACCTTTTAATTCTGATTTGCTAATAGCAGCATCTATTGCATTATTAATATTCTTTTCCCAGTCGAATGCAGACTGTATATAATTAGAAGATTGAGATATGATATATTTTAGATCATTTTTTGATAGCTCTAACCAAGACTCTGGAAATTTCCAATTAACTACTTCATCATCAGCCATAACCAGTAGTTTTTGAATAAATAAATTTCTACCTTCTCTAGAAGTATCAACCGATACCTCTACCCCATTAACAGTTATTTTTAAACCTGATACTTCTTTGTTGTACCTTTTATTAGCTGCAATAATTTTAAAGTTATTACGAGCATCAGCAATTTCTATGTCTTTTACTTCATAATTTGCTATGATAGCGTCAGAGGTTATTTCCCATAAGGGGCCGTAATGATATTCCGTCATAAAATCAATTTCTGATTTATTTTCTATAACCCTGTATATAGCTGTATCACTATCAATAACTAAAGGTAATGTTTGCGGAGCTTCTCCTGGTATATTTGCTGTTATCTGATGTCTTATTTTTAAAACATCGGTAAAATACTTTTGTCTCCACTCCATAGGACCAACTATTACTCTATTATTGTGTACAATTCCAAATGACATTTTATACCCCTTCTTATTTAAATATTCTTATAGCAGCAGAATGACCTGAACCACTAGATATGTTTACCCAGTCTGTAAACCCGCCAACTACACTTACGGGGGAAGACCTATTTGTAGTAGTATTGTCACCAAGTCTTCCAGATCCGTTATAGCCCCAACCCCACGCAGTACCATTAGCTCTTAATGCTCTAGTGCTAAGGCCTGCTACAGATATCTGAACCCAGTCCGTAAAACCTCCTACAACACTTACTGGCGAAGATCTGGCTGATGTTGTACCTACGTTATCACCTAGTTGACCTACGTTATTTCTGCCCCAAGACCATACTGTACCGTTAGATCTTAACCCTACCGTATGACTACTATTACCGCTGATTTGAGTCCAATCGGTAAATCCACCAACTACACTTACTGGAGAAGATTTACCTACTGCAGTGTTATCACCTAGTTGGCCAAAATCATTTTTACCCCAAGCCCAGGCAGTGCCATTAGACCGTATAGCAAAAGAGTTTCCCGCACCTGCACTAGTAAAAACCCAATCAGTAAAACCTCCAACTACACTAACTGGAGAAGATCTGCTAGTTGTAGTATAATCTCCTAAATTGCCGTAAGTATTCCTACCCCAAGTCCATACGGTTCTGTTAGCCCTTAGTCCAGTACTATGATCACCACCCGCCGATACTTGTATCCAATCTGTAAATCCACCAACCACACTTACGGGAGATGATTTAGATACATCAGTATTGTCGCCAAGCCTTCCACTTCCGTTTGAACCCCAAGCCCAAGCAGTTTCATCAGATCTGATTGCTAAACTATGCCCGTCTCCTGCACTTATATTTATCCAATCAGTAAAGCCTCCAGTTACAGAAACTGGAGAAGATCTATTGATAGCTGCGTTATCGCCTAGTTGACCATAATTGTTTCTACCCCACGCAGATAGTACTCCGTTGAATCTTAATCCTATAGTGTGGTTTCCTCCAGCACTTAATTGTGCCCAATCTGCTCCAAAGCCTATAGGCATAGAAACCGGTGAGGACTTACTAACTGCAGTGTTATCACCTAGTTGTCCATAAGCATTTCTGCCCCAAGAAAAAGTACCCGAGTTCATTGTTAGTAGCGGTATTCTATAGGTATTTATAGCATAATATAGATTCTCTTCAGATTCCACAAAAAATACTGTACCAGTAGTAAAATCGGTAACAGTATACATATCGTAATAAGTTGATACTGTCCTAACATTGCCTATTTTTATTTTTTCAGCTATCTTCGATAATATTAGTATTTCTTCTGTGCTAGTAGATGCTGATATCTTAGCGTATATAACAGATAGTATTGTTGTTATATCCATTTATCTTGTCACTCCCGCGTTAGTAGATGTGCCTGCAGACACTTGAATCCAATCTGTCAAACCTCCTGCAACAGAAACCGGTGATGACTTACTAACTGCAGTGTTATCTCCTAATCTACCATCTGTATTATTGCCCCATGCCCAAGCGGTTCCATCTGCTCTTAATCCTATACTGTGCCCGGTACCGCCGCTTACCTGAACCCAATCAGTAAATCCGCCCACTACACTAACTGGAGATGATTTTTCAGCAGTACTATTATCACCCAGTTTTCCGTATAGATTTGATCCCCAAGCCCATACAGTGCCATTTTGTCTTAAACCCATTCCATGGCTGTTAGAAGCTGATACTTGAATCCAATCTGTAAATCCGCCAACTACACTTACTGGAGAGGATTTTGTTACGGTAGTGTTGTCTCCCAGTCTACCATTAGCTCCTATACCCCACGCCCAAGCAGTACCATTTGACCTGAGTCCTAAACTAAAACTACCACCAGCGGATACTTGAATCCAGTCTGTAAAACCTCCTACAACACTTACTGGTGAAGATCTGATTAATGTTGTACCTACGTTATCACCTAGTTGACCTACGTTATTTCTGCCCCAAGACCATATGGATCCGTTTGCACGGAGTGCAGCAGTATGTTCACTTCCAGCACTAATCTGTTTCCAGTCAGTAAATCCACCAACCACACTTACTGGAGAGGTCTTTGAAACTACAGTATTATCTCCAATCCTTCCATAAGTATTTAGGCCCCAACCCCACGCAGTACCATTAGCTCTTACACCTGCACTATGGGCTCCTCCGGCGCTTACCTGTATCCAGTCAGTAAATCCACCTACCACGGAAACTGGAGAGCTCTTACTAACTACTGTGCCATCACCCAATCTTCCGTTCGCATTATACCCCCAAGCCCAAGCAGTGCCATTTGCTCTAACGGCCACACTGTGAGTAGAGGAAGATACTTGAACCCAGTCTGTAAAAGAACCAGAGACAGATACAGGAGAAGATTTAGATACCACAGTATTGTCGGCTAATTGACCAGTGCTATTAAATCCCCACATATATAAATTTACATCAAAAGGTAGTAATAAGTTTCTAATATTCCAAGTAGATCCATTACTAAAAGCATATCTACCAGTACTCTGTATATAGTAGAATCTACCTTTATTAGATGCAGCTGGAGGTAGGTTTGCCTCATAGAAAACAGTAACTACTCCTCTAGTCTCTAGAGATTCAATTGCTCCAAAAGTTTGGAGCAGCTGCATCTCATCTAAAGATCCTGAAGATATAAGAGAATTTAATTGATCAATGAGAGTGCTTACTGAAAACATATTATAACCCCAAAAACGCAATAGTTCTTGCGTATGTATCGGTGCCGCCACCCCCACCCCCACCGCCAGTACTGCTTATAGTAATAGAGTTGGCGCTAGCATTAGTGGTAATAGTTACGTTTGATCCTGCTACTAGTGTAAGTTGAGATCCGAAAGCGCCTGCCACTACATTGGCCTGCCCTGATACTGAGAACGTATTGAAAGTTTTTATACTGGTGTATAGTGCATAATCATTTGCATACGCTGACTGTAATGTAGTATAATCGTTTGCATAAGCACTTAGCAAGGTTGAATTATCATTAGAGTATGCTGAGCTTAAAGTAGTAATGTCGTTAGCATATGCTGAATTTAACGTAGTGATATCGTTAGCACGCGCAGAATTTAGTGTAGTAATATCATTAGCATAAGCCGTATTCAGCGTAGTTATATCATTTGCATAAGCACTTAATATTGTAGACGCATCATTAGAACGAGCTGATAATAGAGTAGCCGCATCATTTGCATTTACCCAAGAGTTAGCAGCATCGCCATAAGCATATAGAGCTGCAGTAAAGTATGTACCACTTCCAGCACTGTTAATATTTTGAGAAGTAGTATTGCCTGTAAATGCAGTAACTTCAACATAGTCAGTGGAACCGTTAAAATATGCAACAGTAGATAAGGTCTGAGCATATCCAGATCCGGTTACAATCTGCTGCTGATTAATCGCTAGTTGAGTAGTTCCATTTTTCTTAAACTGTATGTTGCTTTGATTATTGGTTACTGCACCTGCATCCCACCAAACTTGTGCATATAGCGTGTAGTATCCGGCAACAGTTGGTTGAAACTTGTTAGAAGCAAACCAACCTTGTGGATCAAAATCATCACCAAAAGTAACTACGGCATCAGCACCAGAAGTTACTGTCTGCGAACCGCCTTGTTTAGTGGCACGAACAACATAGTCTCCTGCCACTAGACCGCCACCACTACCACCTGTGTTAGTGATAGTTATCGTGTCAGTTGTATTGTCTGTAGTAATCTGAATACCACTACCAGCAGCCAATGTTAAAGTGTCAGAGCTTGAGTCTGCAACAACGTTGCTTTGGCCGCTTACGCTGATAGTTGCAAAACTATTAGACGATGCAGCAGCTACGTTTTTATTTTCAAAACGAGCATTAGCACTTACATATACTAGTGCTTGACCGTCGCTGACGCTGTTTAAATATATGTCTTCATTTTCATACAACATGCTTCCGTAAGAAGGCCTGACAAATAAAGTACCTGCACTAGCATGTTTGTTAATAACTATAGCCATTGTAACAATATTATTAGGAGCTATAGGAACTGTATTAGATAAACCACCTGGAGTTGAGGGGTCGGCGTACAACACGTCGCCCTTATTAAACATAGAAGTGTTTAAATCGCGAACCTTACCAAATGCAGTTACAAATCCATCTTCACCGGCTGCAATATCTTCTGTGGTTATACCGATTATATACTTAGATAGCACTGTCCCATTGGCTATAGCAGGTTCTACGTGTATTTTACCACTAGCTCCATTTGTGCCATTAGCCATAACTACAGTGCCATCAGGAATTGTAGTTGCAGTGTGGTTTTTAACGTAGTAGTAGGTCTCTTGACCTAGTTGCAGAGTGGTATTAGCATTCATTCCTAGGTCCAAGGTGTTTTCATCTATGTTCCATGCAAACTGACCTGCCCCGCCAACTGCTGCTGGCGAGGCTACGTTCATTTGAACGAGATCTACACTTGTTATATTTCCTTCGATGTAAGCATTAGCGCCTACGTGCAAGCCTAGCTTGACTCTAAAATCTTTATCTGCCATCTGTTCCCTATCCCTAGATGACTAATCGTTATACTAGTAACGCTGAGCGTACTACTCGTATAGTATTAGTGTTGTTTGTTGGAGTTACTAGTAGTCTAACGTTACCACCTGCTATCTCCGCATTGAATGAGGCCAGAGACACACTTGAGTAGATGATAGCGTATTCAGTCATGTACACAGTAGCGCCGTCATGGATCAATAGAATTTCGCAAGAGTGGTAGTAGTTGTTAGCAGTATCGTGTACTTGAACTAGATATTTAGCTGTTCTGAAAGCTGTGGCTGAGAAAGTGTCTAGTACCTGGTTAGCTGTATTAGTAGTTGTAGGAAGTACACTGGTTGAGAAACCAGCATCGTTAACCTGGAATTGAGTCTTAGGTGCGAGAGTGCCTACGCCTACAAAATTATTAGTTGAGTCAACATAGAAGGTATTAGAGTCTACTGTCAGACCGCCTACAGTGATCGAGTGGGTTGAAGAGTTTCCGTTAGCCAGCACACGATCTAATGTAATTAGATTTGTGTTAGTAGCGTTTGTAAAATCTACATAGTATGAACCACTTTGACCGTCAAGCTGATCAGCGTTTAAGTTAGTAACAACAGTCGAGTTGGAAACTAGCAGTGTATCTACTTTCAGAGTAGCATAACTGGTTGGAAATACTTCTGTGTTAGTTGCAGGATCAGCAGTGTGAGCAAGTGCAAAATATCCAGCACTCTCATCATAGTAGATTGCTGAGTTGCCTTGAGAGCCGCGGTTTAGATATATACCCACATCACCTACAGGACTTCCAGTAGTATTGGAAGCAAGTTGAATGAACTTATCCTCTACAAGCAGCGAGGTAGTACCGATAGTGGTAGTATTACCTTCTACAGTAAGATCGCCCATGATGATTACGCTATCACCAAAAGTCTTTTGACCGTTGATAGTTTGAACACCGCTAGTACGAACTACAGTATTGTCTAGAGCAAAACTGCGGTTAGCAGATAGGTCACCACCACCAGTTAGGCCGTCGCCTGCTGTAAGTGTTATGGCAGAGTTGGCTTTAATGTTGATGTAGGAAGTGAGAGCTGTATATGTAGCAGCATCGTTTGCACGATATCCACCAAGCAGGGTAGTATAGGTGCTAGCATCGTTTGCCTGATACTCGTTTACTAAGGTTGTGTAGGTGCTAGCATCGTTAGAACGAGCTGTAAGCAGAGTAGCAGCATCATTTGAGTATGCCGAGTTTAAGGTAGTTATGTCGTTTGCGTAGGCAGAGTTCAAGGTTGCAATGTCGTTAGCCTGATAGTTACCTGTTAGAGTTGTGAATGTGCTAGCGTCGTTTGAACGAGCGCTTAGCAGCGTGGCTGCGTCATTTGAGTAGGCAGAGTTCAGAGTGGTTATGTCATTAGCATAAGCCAGTCCTAGAGTTGCTGCGTCGTTAGCCTGATAAGCGTTGGTAAACGATGCTACGTTAGAAGCTACGTTGTTGATAAAACCAACTAGAGTTGTATAAGTTGAAGCGTCGTTTGAACGAGCTGTGAGTAGAGTTGATGCGTCATTGGCATAAGCACTTTGTAAGGTTGCCCAGTCATTAGCCAGTACGTCAACTCCGTTGACAATAGCCGCGGTGTTTACTACAAGCCCGCGATTTACTACAAAATCTTTTAATGTTGCCATTTTTGTTTTCCTTTAGATTGCAATCACAGTTCTAAACACTTTGACCGTGCTGGTTCCATATGT
>JACCDY010916702.1_pt1 | contig 12950 bp, 8 predicted proteins | sample 7446391 | NCBI WGS metagenome assembly JACCDY01 (sample SAMN15323451, study PRJNA562643) | freshwater metagenome | isolation source: river surface water | place: USA:Blue River Watershed | collected 2017-08-18 | reverse complement strand
ATTTGGCGGCGGTGGAGGAGGTGCAACAGACTCCTTACAAAAAAGAGATAAAGCGGAAGACTCAATAGGTATTTATTATCGATTGTACAATAGCTTGGTCATTCAGAATATGGATACAAGTGTAAATGATTTCTTTTCAAAATTCATCCTGCCTTATAGTAACTATCATTTAGGTAATTTAGGGAATGCTAGTAAATCCTATTTATTCAATCCATTACAAAGAGGTGGATGGGATGCAGGTTTTAGGTCCTATGAAGTGTACAATTATACGTTAGAGCAAACCCCATTTTTTCAAACCACCAAACCATATACAGAATTGGGTTATTTGTTGGGAGGTAAAGGGGAACAATTAATAGAATTATTGCATACCCAAAATAAAACCAAGCAATTCAATTATTCTTTTGCCTATCGTTTTAGCAACGCGCCGGGAAATTTAAAAAATCAACATGCGAATTTGAATAATATGCGCATTGCAGCAAATTATCAATCTAAACGAAAGCGCTATGCTTCTTACTGGGTCATGTTGTTGAATAAGTCTGCGTCTTCTGAAAATGGAGGATTAGTGAACAGTCAATTAATTGATAGCCTTTCATTAAATAATCCCTATGAACTAGAAACAAGACTCGGAGTTAGTGGGGCTTCCTTTAGAAATCCTTTTAATACCAATATCGCAACTGGGTCCACTTATAAGGATCAAAATTTTGTATGGAAGCAAACTTATGATTTAGGACAGAAGGATTCTGTAGTGAAGGACTCAGTGACTACTTATTTATTTTATCCTAGACTCCGATTTCAGAATGAAATAAAATACCAATCCAATCTATTTACTTTTGCTGATGCGAATCCTTTGGCCCTCAATTATGAGCAGTATTTTAATTACAAATTGCCAGTGGGAGATGCCATGTTGTTTCAAGATCAATGGAGAAGATTCACGAATGAATTTAGCTTAGTTTCTTTTCCTGAAAAAACCAATCCCAATCAATTCCTTCAAGTTGGACTTGGTTACCAACAATTGAATTTTAAAGATACCCTTCAAAGCTGGTCCAATCATGATATATATGGACTCGGTGTCTATAAAAATAAAACCAAAAACCTACGTTGGGATATTCAAGCATCTGGAAAATTATTTTTAAATGGCTATCATGCAGGAGATTATGAAGTATTGCTTTCTTTGACAAGTGTATTCAATAAAAAGGGGGATCAAGTGGCTTTATGGTTACAAAATTCAAATCGTACGCCTTCTTTTAATCGTCTTGGTATCACCGCATTCCCTATTTCCAAACTAAGTGGTATTGATAAAGAAAATATTATAGAGGCTGGTGCAATGTGGGATCAAAAAAGCCGTGGTTTAACTGCTTCGTTTCAGTACAAGCTCATTCAAAATTTTCAATATTTTGGTTCAGGGTATCAACCATTGGTTTATGATAAGGCATTGAGTTATATGAAGGGTACGGTATCCAATCAATTGAAATTAAGTACCCATTGGAATTGGTACAATGAGCTAAGTTTACAGTTAGTAGATCCCAATGCACCATTGCATTTGCCTGTTATTTTCACCAGACAGCGCCTTGCTTTTGAGGGCAATTTCTTTAAAAACTTATTCCTATCCACTGGCTTAGAATTGATCTATCATAGTGCCTATCAACCCGACACCTATATGCCACTCACTGGGCAGTTTTACCTGCAAGACCAATTTACGACCAATAATAGGCCTATAGCCAATGCGTTTTTAAATTTCAGGATCAAAAGATTCAAAGGATTTATACGCATGGAACAGTTGAATACTTTGTTAGCCACTAGTAATCAATTAGGTACACGTTATCAATTTACTGCACCAAATTATCCAGGAACAGGCACTTGGTTAAGGATTGGGATTTGGTGGAATTTTATCAATTAGTACTACCTTTGAATTGTGAAGCAAATTTTGACCATCCTACTTTTATTTGTGTACAGTTTTTCTAGCATTGGAGCAACTGTAAAAGCACATCTGTGTGCTGGGAAAGTTCAAAAATGTTTATGTGGTAAGGCTTCTAAAAACAAGTCAACTAAAAAGGATACTTGTTGTTCAGAAAAAACAAGTTTTGTCAAAAAGCAAGACTTACATCAGTCTGCCGAATTTCAAAAAGTAAAAAAGAGTTTATCTGTAACTACTATTCCAGTATTAAATTTTACATACACAGTTCCTACTGTAGTTGTAAAGCATACTTCCATTCAATTTCATTCTAAGAAGGGGCTGTTATTTACTGGTCCGCCAATCTATGCCTTAGATTGTCTTTATTTAATTTGATTTTAATCTCGTTTTGATGATGGATGGAATCGGCAATATTATTTTGCTATTCCCATGCTATTTGTATTTATAGTATTTCAAAAATTAAAAATAATTGTATGAAAAAATTGATTCTATTTTCTGGCTTTATATTGGCCACTGTTTTCTTGGCAAATGCGCAAGCTACTACTAAATTAAAAGTTTCAGGTAATTGTGGCATGTGTAAATCAAGTATCGAAAAAGCTGCAAAAACAGCAGGTGCAAAGACTGCCAATTGGGATATGGATGCAAAAATATTGACTTTAATGTTTGATGGTAAAACCAATCTAGACAAAATCGAAACTGCGATTGCTGCTATTGGGTATGATACAGAGCATAAAACAGCTACAAAAGCAGCTTATGACGCGTTGCACGAATGTTGTAAATATGATCGTGATTCAACTCAAGTTGCAGAGATTAAGAAAGTAACCCTTGTTGCTTCTGGTTTAACTTGTTCTATGTGTTCTAAAGCAATTTTCAAAGCATTATCTAAATTAGATTTTGTAGAAGATGTGAAAGTAGACATAGAAAAGTCAATGTATATTTTAGCTTTTAAGACGGGTAAAAAAGTCGATATAGATCAAATTAAATTAGCAGTTACAGGTGCAGGTTTTGGTGTTCAAAGCTTGGTAACTGAATAGACTATTGTATTAATGCTTAACTTTAAGTAATTTATACCCATTCAAATTGTTGAGTAAGAATTTAAATTATGCTATCAAAAATTATACAGTTTTCTATTAAGAATAAACTAGTTGTTCTTTTAGGAGTTTTTGCGTTGATTTTAGGAGGGATTTATTCCATTTCTAAATTACCAATTGATGCTGTTCCGGATATCACCAATAATCAGGTGTTAATTATTACATCTGTGCCAAGTGCAGGTGCGCCTGATGTGGAACGATTAATTACCATACCGATTGAACAGGCTACTCGAAACATTCCTGGAATCATTGAACAAAGGAGTTTTTCTCGATTTGGCCTAAGTTTGGTGACACTTGATTTTAAAGATGATATAGATATTTATTGGGCCAGACAACAAGTATCCGAACGTTTGATCACTGCAAAGTCACAAATGCCTGATGGGATGGGGATTCCAGAACTTGGTCCATTGACAACTGGATTAGGGGAAATTTATCAATATGTTCTAAGAACCAAGAAGGGATACGAAGGAAAGTATAGTTTGATGGAATTAAGAACAATGCAGGATTGGGTTGTTCGTAAACAATTACTAGGTACCCCTGGGGTGGCAGATGTGAGTAGTTTTGGAGGCGCAGTGAAACAATATGAAGTAAGTGTGAATTCAGAATTGTTAAAGCAATATGATTTATCGGTGAATGATATTTATACTGCTTTGAACGACAACAATCAAAATATAGGAGGTGCTTATATTGAACATGGTCCGAATGTCTTATTCATAAGAACAGAAGGGATGGTGGATAGTTTGGATCAGATTGGTAGCATTCCAGTTAAAACTTTATCCAATGGGATGCCACTTTTGGTGAGAGATATTGCAGAAGTTAAACTCGGAGAAGCCACAAAATTTGGAGCCACTGCGTTTAATGCAGATGGTGAAGTTGCTGGTGCAGTCGTGATGATGTTGAAAGGAGAAAACAGTAAGCAGGTCATTGCGGATATTAAGACAAAAATTGAGACTATTCAGGAGACCCTGCCAGAAGGGGTTGTCATAGAACCTTTTTTAGACCGAACAAAAATGATAGACAATGCCATTGGTACCGTCTCTAAAAATTTATTGGAAGGGGCATTGATTGTCATATTTGTATTGATTTTATTTTTAGGCAATTTAAGAGCAGGATTGGTCGTGGCATCTGTCATACCACTTGCGATGTTATTTGCATTTATATTAATGCATCTTTTTGGTGTGAGTGGAAACTTGATGAGTTTAGGTGCATTGGACTTTGGATTGCTTGTAGACGGGGCGGTCATCATTGTAGAAGCAGTCTTGCATCAACTGTATCATAGTTCAAAAAAAGAAGGGCGCAATCAATTGGATAAAACAGAGATGAATTCAATTGTGGGTCAGGTATCTAATAAGATGATGGGTGCTGCGGCATTTGGTCAAATCATTATCCTGATTGTGTATCTACCTATTTTATCTTTAAGTGGCATTGAAGGAAAGATGTTTAAACCAATGGCGCAAACAGTTTCATTTGCATTGATTGGTGCATTTATTTTATCCATTACCTATGTGCCTATGATGAGCGCTTGGGTATTGAATAGAAACAGAATTCAAAAAGATTCCTTGACAGATCGATACATGCAGAAATTAGAAAATTTCTATGAACCATTATTGATGAAGGCATTGAAATTGCGAAAGCAAATTGTTGGATTAACTATTTTTTTATTCATTGGGTCAATCATTTTATTGACCACATTAGGTGGAGAGTTTATTCCGAAGTTAGAAGAGGGCGATTTCGCAGTAGAAACTAGGGTATTGAGTGGGGGTTCTATTAATACAACATTAGATGCGACGCAAAAAGCTTCAAAATTATTAATAGATCGCTTCCCAGAAATAGAAAAAATAGTCACTAAAATCGGTGCTGGTGAAATTCCAACAGATCCAATGACAATGGATGCATCTGATTTGATGATCATTCTAAAGGATAAAAAAGATTGGGTATCTGCCAAAACTTTTGATGAATTAGCAGATACGATGGGCAAAGTGATGTCGCAGGTACCAGGGATTACTTCTGGGTTTCAATATCCTGTTCAAATGCGATTCAATGAATTAATGACAGGTTCTAGACAGGATGTTTCCTGTAAAATTTTTGGGGATAATTTAGATAGCTTAACAAAGTATGCTGCTTTGATGGGCAATATTATCAATGAAGTAGAAGGTGCAAAAGATTTATACACAGAAACCGTAACGGGTATTTCACAAGTAGTGGTGCATTTTAATAGAAAGGCAATTGCAAATTATGGTGCAAGTATCAAAGAAGTGAATCAGGTGATACAATCCGCATATGCAGGAGGCATAGCTGGTAAAGTATTTGAAGGAGATAGGAGATTTGATTTAGTTGTAAGACTCAATCCCGTTCAAAAGCAGGATTGGCAACAAATTAAAAATTTAATGGTGACTATTCAAAATGGCAAACAGGTTCCTTTGTATGAACTGGCCGACGTAAAAATAGAAGAGGGACCATACCAAATTCAAAGAGAGGATGCAGGAAGAAGAATTGTAGTAGGGTTCAATGTGAGAGGGAAAGATGTAAAGACAGTGGTGAACCAGGTACAAGAAAAAGTAAAAAAAGCAATTCAGTTTCCTCCTGGATATTATGTGGTATATGGAGGACAATTTGAAAATTTAGAACATGCAATAAGTCGTTTACAAATTGCTGTTCCTGTTGCTTTATTGTTGATTTTTGCGATGTTGTTTTTTGCTTTTAATAATTTAAAACATTGCTTATTGATTTTCGCCGCCATTCCATTCTCTGCCATAGGAGGTGTGCTTGCATTATGGTTAAGAGGGATGCCATTTAGTATATCAGCAGGCGTTGGATTTATTGCCTTATTTGGTGTAGCTGTTTTGAATGGCATTGTATTATTAACAGAAATGAACAAATTAGCGATGGAACCTAATAGATCAATTGTAGACATTATAACAACGGCTACTAAGACAAGGCTAAGACCTATTTTAATCACAGCAGCTGTAGCTTCTTTAGGCTTTATTCCAATGGCAATAAGCAATGGCGCTGGAGCCGAAGTGCAAAAGCCATTGGCCACTGTAGTGATTGGTGGTTTATTGTCTGCGACGCTTTTAACTTTGTTTGTTTTACCTATTTTTTATCAATTATTTGAGAAAAAACGTTTAGGTCAAACTACGATGGCCATTCTTTTTTGTATTATCGGTTTAAATGCAACTGTTGTACAAGCACAGCAATTGACTGTAAAAAAGCCTTTAGCAAAAGTGATTGAACAGGCAATGTTAGTGTCACCTACTTTAAAAACAACCGAAGCACAAGGTGTATATTATCAAGCGTTATCAAAATCAAGTTTTGATCCAGCTAAATTGACTTTTAGAGGTGAATTAGGGAATGTGAATAGTAGTTTAAATGATTCTAAATACGCAGTAGAGCAAGTCTTTGATCTACCAAAGGTCTATCAAGCTCAAAAGAACTTATACCTTGCTATTCGTCAAAATTACAGTTATCAAACAGTGTTGGATCAAAAAATGATCCAACATGCGGTGGAGCAATTGTATATACAATTACAATTTCAAGTAGCTAAAGGCATTTTATTAAGTCAGCTCGATTCCATCTACGCCAAACAATTGGCTGCGGTGGATGCAAGATTTAAAGCTGGACAAGACAATGGATTGGAGCAATTGAATATGCAAAACTGGGTAAGCTTGCACAGGCAGTTAATGCTAAAAAACCAAAACGAGCAGCTTGGATTGCAAAAGCAGTTTGTTATTTTGTTACAAGATCCATCCTTACTCATACCAGCAGAAAGCTTACAATTTGAACCTAAATTATTAGATACTGTGATTGATGCGGGGCATCCAATGAATTTATTTTGGATGCAAAAATTACAATCAGCTATCGCAGAGACCAATGTTGCTAAGTCTAAAATTTTACCTCAGGTAGCCGTCGGCTATACGAACCAAAGTTTTAGAATGAATCCAAATGATCAAAACAGGTACAATTCAGTGAACCTTGGCTTAAACGTCCCATTGTTTAGATCAGGATTAAAGCAGAAGGTGAAAGCGAGTCAAGCGAATGAAGCTGTCATGATGCGTGAAAAAGAAAAAGCGATGCTTGATTTAAATATGCAAATTCAGAAAGCATGGTCTAATTATCAAGAAACACTGGATTTGTACCAGCATATACAAAAGGGACTTATTCCAAATGCCACGAAGATGGCCAATATGGCGAACCTGTCTTTTAAAGAAGGGCAAATAAGTTATATTGAATGGTCGAATGCAATGAGTCAAGTACAAGAAATACAAATGCAAGCCTTAGAATCACTAGCATTATTTAATTTAAATCAATCCACATTGTATTATTTGTTGTCAAAATAATATATCAAAATTGTCTATCATGAAAACAATGTATACCATCTTACTGACCACAATTATTTTAAGCAGTTGTGGAACGAATCCAAAATCAACAACGACTAAAGAAGACTCAGTCAGCGATGTGGCATCCAATATAGTTCAATTAACAAAAGAACAAGCAAGCCTCGCTCAATTAGAACTTGCATCTATTGTACAAGGTAAAATGAAGGGCATGACGCATTTAAATGGTGTCATAGATGTAACGCCAACAGGTATCGCATCTGTTAGTATACCAATGGGGGGGTATATACAAGACATCAATTTAATACCTGGCACATTTGTAAAAAAGGGACAAGTATTGGCTACGGTGAAAGATCCTGCTTATGTTCAATTACAAGAAAATTATTTAGCGACTAAAGCGAAGCTAAGTTACTTGCAACAAGATCTAGATCGTCAAAAAACATTATTGACACAGGAAGCAGTAAGTAAAAAATCATTTCAACAAATACAAGCAGATTATAATACCAATGCAATTCAATTAAAAGCCCTGTCTGAACAATTAAAGCTCATTAACATACAACCAGAAAATTTAACGACCGAAAAAATGTCAAGTTTGGTTCAATTAGTGGCACCAATTGCTGGTTATATTAGTAAAGTAAATATCAATAGAGGTAAATATGTTACTCCATCTGATATCTTATTAGAAATTATCAATCCAAATGATATCCATGCGGCTATCACTATTTATGAAAAAGATATTGCAAATTTTAAGGTAGGCAATAAGGGGACTGTAACCTTAACACAGGATCCTTCAAAAAAATATCCGGTTTCAGTTTTAGCTGTTGCACATAATATCAATGAAGATAAAACAGGTTTATTGCATTGTCACTTTGAGAAAATACCAGCAAATGTATTACCAGGGATGTTTTTAACAGCGGATATTATTGTTGAAACAAAAGATGCAGTATTAATACCAATCGCTTCGGTGCAAAGATTTCAAGGCAAGGATTATATTTTTGTACAATCTGCAGAAAATACATTTGAGGCAATTGAGATTCAAGTAAGTCAATCCAATGAAACTTTTGTAACTGTTACTAATGCAGATTCGAATACATGGATAGGGAAACAAATTGTTGTAAAAAATGCCTTTAGCCTATTAGGCAAATTGATGAATAAGTCTGAATAAATAAGTTATTGCTCAAAATAGCTGATACTGCCACCTATCCAGGTGGCAGTATCATTATAACTCACTCCAATCATGGGGCCTTTGCTGATTCTAGTTAAATTATTGGTGGCAACATAACGACCTAACTGTTTATCCCAGAAATAAAATAACCTTATTTCTGCTTTAGAGGGACCAGAAGGTGTTTCAATCACAGCTGCATAAGTTACTTTCTTTTGTAGGATCCAATTTTCAGGATCATTGATTGCATGGATGGAATCGATGGTTGGATTGAGCATGACACCTTGACCTCCAAAAGAAAATAAAGGTTTACATATATATTCAGCTAAATTCAATGCAGTGTCAATTAGATTATTTTTCCAATCAGCTAATAGATATGCTTCTGGAATAAATGAGTGTCTTAATTGGGGCAATATAAATTTACTAATTCTAAAAAAATGATTTGGATGATTGACCCATTCTATATTTTCTGCTTGTTCAAATAATTTGAATTGTTGCATAAATATGGGGGCTTGTTGCATCAATTCATCATACACCACACGATTGTAGATACGTTCAATCTTATATTCAATTCCATTTTTTTGATAGAAAAGACCTTTGTCTTTTAAGTAAATTTCTGAAAGGCAAACTATAGGCACATTCAACCATGCTTCGGTCAATAGTAGGTCAAGTCTGGTCTTTTGTTCATAAGGCTTGATCTCTAATAAAATGGTATGCTTAGCTTGATCTCCTAGTACCATTGATTTGAAAAATTCAAGATAGGTTTGTTGGTTATACCCATTCAAAAATGGAGCAAAACCTTTTGGCATATCATAAGCCATTTCCAATGCTTGAGCTTGTAATAGTTCAAAAGCAAATAAAGAAGGGAATCCTTGTAATTCAATCAACTGAGGCTGGATTTGTCCATCTTGCCCTTCTGCCATTGCAAAATCAATCACAATACATTCAGGCAGGGCAGCTTCATTAGGAATATGCAATCCTTTTGGTAGGGCACCTGTGGTTTTTAATGGGAAGGTAGGCGCTGTAATGAATTGACATATGTATTCGCCTACTTCCAATAATTGCGATTTAAAATTTCGATCTATAAAAACAGGGGTTTCCGCAATTCTAAAGGGGATGCTATCTTTAAATGGTGCATTTAAAATAGCAAGGTATTGTTGATACTTAGCTTCTGTAAATTGATCGTTGAATGCTGCTCTAATTGCTGGAATCATACAGGCAACATTTGGTTCAAAAAGTTGGGAATAAAATTGCTACATGTATGTTTAATTTTGGAATCGTCTTCTAAAGAAAGGATGATTTGATTCCACTTGTCTTCACTAAAGTCTTCGAATACAGCAGACTTAATGACCTCTGAATGAAAATAGGTAGTTAGTCTTTCTTTTGTCGCTTCTGGATGAAACTGAACACCAATCATTGTATCACTAAAAGCAACCCCCATTAAGGCTCTTTCATAAGGAAGTTGAGGCCTTATTTTTTCTAAAGCAATGATGGTTGCCCCCATAGATTCAATTTTTTCATCATTGGGTTCAGTAATCTGATACAAGCGACTCTCTAAGGCAAAAAATGGATCTGGCAATTGATCAAAAATGGCATGCGATACTGTAGGATGGATAGGAAGAATGCCAAGCTGCTTTGATTTTCTTAAACCTACTTTTCCAATGTCAAAATGCCTACAGGCTATTTGAAAACTGTGGCATATTAAAAGGACAGGTTTTTTTTGCGCATACATTTGGTCTAGCCAATTGCAATAAGCAATATCCCATGGTTCTTTTTGTGTATCAATAGGAGAGCCAGGACCACCAGAAGATAGGTATAAATCAAAACCATCATCAGGTAATGCGTTTTGCACACGAACATCAAAAACAGTCGTAATGATTGTTAGGGATTGTTTTTTACTCCAATCCTCAATAATGTCCATAATACAATCCATCCCTACATTAGCATTGCCATCATAAAGGTCTAGTATAGCAATATGAATAGGACTGGCTTGCGACATTATAAATAGTTCAAATTGGTTTTTGGACTCAATTGCAATAAGGTTTCATACATTAACTGTATGGTATCAACGATATCTTTTTTATGAATCATTTCTACCGTAGTATGCATATACCTTAGTGGAATAGATATCAATACAGAAGGGCATCAGTCATTGGCATAAGCAAAACTGTCCGTATCGGTTCCTGTACTTCTGCTAAGTGTTCTAAATTGTACTGGAATTTTTTTATTTTTTGCTGCAGCTTCTACGATCGCTAATAATTTATTATGGATGGCAGGCGCATAGGCTAATGATGGCCCTTTACCACATTGAATATCGCCTTCGATTGCTTTATTAATCATTGGGGTATGCGTATCATGTGTCACGTCTGTTACAATGGCTATATTTGGTTTGATTCTTCTAGCAATCATTTCGGCACCTCTTAATCCAATTTCTTCTTGAACTGCATTGACAATGTATAAGCCAAATGGTAATTTCTTTTTATTTTCTGAAAGCATTCTTGCCACTTCTGCAATCATGAATCCACCAATTCTATTATCAAATGCTCTACCAATGATAAAGTCATGTGCTAATTCATCAAAGCCTTCTTCATAGGTTACTACAGCACCAATATGAATACCTAATGCTTCTACTTCTTTTTTGGATCTTGCTCCACAATCTAATGTTAGATTATCAACCTTAGGTTGTGGTTCTTTTTGTTCTGGGTTGCTCAATCTTGTATGGATTGCAGGCCATCCAAATACTGCTTTTACAGCACCTTTTTTTCCATGAATCCAAACACGCATAGATGGGGCAATTTGATGGTCCACACCACCATTGCGTTTTAGGTAAATCAATCCCTGATCACTAATATAATTAACAAACCAACTTATTTCATCTGCATGTGCTTCAATCACTACTTTAAATGGTGCATCTGGATTGATGACACCCACTGCTGTACCGTAAGGATCCGAAAAAGTGGTATCCACATATTGTGTTAAGTAGTTCAACCAAATTTTTTGGCCACTACTTTCAAAACCAACTGGTGAAGGATTGTTGATATACTCCTTTAAAAATTGGTATGCTTTTGGATCTAGTAATTCTTTTTTCTTAGAATTACTTACTTTATTTGTACTTGCTTTTTTTGTTGTTGCTTTTGCCATAGTTCGTTTAATTATAACCCTTGCAAGATACTACATTCTGTATTTATTAATACATTTGTAGCAAACCTAGGTAGTATGCAAGTAGAAAGCTGGAACATGGAGGATTTAAAAGGATTGGAATCCTCCAATTTCTTGTTCAAGGCCTTGTCTCTAATGCAATACCAAGCAACAAATAACGCGGTCTATAGGGAGTGGGTTCAGTCTATGAAGGTAGACTTAGACAGTGTAAAAATTTTTGAGCAAATTCCTTTCTTGCCTATTGATTTTTTCAAGACGCATGCTATTTATACTGGATCGGAATGTCCAAGTTTTTATTTTGAAAGTAGTGGCACCACGCAAGATATTGTAAGTAAACATTTTGTAAAAGACCTAAGTGTATATGAAGAAAGTTTTATGGAGTGCTTTCAACAATTTTTTGGGGCACCACATGACTATTGTATTCTAGGTTTATTGCCCAATTATTTAGAGCGACAACATTCCTCTTTAGTGTATATGACTCAGCATTTAATCCAAGCTAGTAAAGATGCAAGAAGTGGGTTTTATTTGTATGATTTTGAAAAATTGAATCATACTTTAGCTATATTGGAAAAAGAGCAAAAGAAAACGATATTAATTGGAGTGAGTTTTGCTTTAATGGATTTTGTAGATGCCTATCCTCAATCGTTGAAACATACAATAGTAGTGGAGACAGGAGGGATGAAAGGCAGAAAGCAAGAACTAACTAAGCCTGCCTTACATGCTTATTTAGCAAATGGATTTGGTGTTGAATCAATCCATTCAGAATATGGAATGACAGAATTATTAAGTCAAGCTTATTCAAAAGGAGAGGGTATATATACTTGCCCGCCTTGGATGAAAGTATTGGTGGCAGATGAATCAGATCCAACAGCTTTGAGTACAACAGGAAGGGGTGTTTTGCATATTATTGACCTTGCAAATCATCATAGTTGTGCTTTTATTGCCACAGAAGATATAGGGAATGTGCATCCTGACGGAAGTTTCGAAGTGATTGGGAGGCTAGACCAGAGTGCAAGAAGGGGTTGTAGTTTACTGGTTGTTTAATATCAAAGCCTTCATTGAATCAATGAAAATTGGATTGATATTATAATTGTATACTCTTTTATCTGTCTCTTCTCTTTGCTTTACAATCAATAACTCACTCGCTCTTGTAGCTAATTTAAATTTTTGATTGATTCTTAAGAAATAATCACTGCGACTTTTATTTTGAGTGATGGTGTCTTTTTGCTGTACTCCAATGATTTTATTGATTGCTTTGATACTAATTTGTTCTTGCTTGATTTGCAATGCGT
>JACCDY010879751.1_pt1 | contig 12958 bp, 18 predicted proteins | sample 7446391 | NCBI WGS metagenome assembly JACCDY01 (sample SAMN15323451, study PRJNA562643) | freshwater metagenome | isolation source: river surface water | place: USA:Blue River Watershed | collected 2017-08-18 | reverse complement strand
GACAATATTTCTCAAGATTTAATGTGGTCGTTGGAGATGAAGCACACCAGTTTAAATCAAAGTCATTAGTATCTATAATGACAAAACTTTCTGATGCAAAATATCGTTACGGTTTTACAGGAACTCTTGATGGAACACAGACACATAAATGGGTTTTAGAGGGTTTATTTGGTCCTTCATATAAAATTATTCGCACAGATGAACTAATGCGGAAAGGACACGTCGCCACATTAGATATCAATATCTTATTACTAAAACATCCTCCACATAAATTTGAAAATTTTGAAGAGGAAGTTCAATACATTATTAATCACGAAAAACGCAATAAGTTCATCAAAAACCTTGCTATTGATCTTAAAGGAAATACTTTAATTCTTTTTTCCAGAGTTGAAGGTCATGGACAACCTTTATATGAATTAATAAATAATAGTACTTTGAATGACCGTCAAGTATTTTTTGTACACGGCGGAATTGATACAGAAGATCGTGAAAAAGTTAGAGAAATTACTGAAAAAGAAAATAACGCAATTATTGTTGCTTCCTACGGAACATTTTCTACAGGAATTAACATTAAAAATTTACATAATGTTATTTTTGCTTCACCTTCGAAGTCTAGAATCCGTAATCTCCAATCAATCGGAAGAGTTCTAAGAAAAGGAGACAATAAAACAAAAGCAACCCTATATGACATTGCTGATGATATCAGTTATAAGTCAAGAAAGAATTATACACTCAATCATTTAATAGAAAGGATTAAAGTTTATAATGAAGAAAACTTCAATTATGATATTGTAAATATACCTCTTAAAAGCTGATGGGAGAAGAATTTTATTGCATACTTAAACTAGTTTCTGGAGAGGAGTTATTTTCATTAATTACGGTTGATGAAAATGATGGAGATCCTATTATCATTTTACAAAATCCTGTGATAATGAAAATGCATCAGAGTCCAAATAGATCTTATATTAAGATAAAACCCTGGATGGAGTTAAGTGATGAAGATCTATATTTTATGAAATTAGATAAAGTTATAACGATGACAGAAACAAGTGATAAAAGATTAATCGAAATTTATAACCATTACCTAGACAATGATACTATAGAAATATACAAACCAAGTGGCAAGGTAGATATTTCAAACGAAATGGGATATGTTTCTAGCGTTGAAGAGGCAAGGAATAAACTAGAAGATTTATTTAATAAGCCCTAATCTCATCTTCAACGGCAACAAACCTATTCTAATCATATTTTTGATTATTGTCAAGCTTGAAGATATGTGATATAATAAACTTATCTTAATTATTAGATAAATGGAATATCATGCCAAAAAAGAAATCAGAACACTATGTTAATAACAAGGAACTTCTAGAAGCATTAATAATTTACAGGGAAAGTGTAAATAGGGCTAAGATAGAAGGATTGCCAAAACCAAGAATTACAAATTATCTTGGCGACTGTTTTTTAAAGATTGCTACTCATCTTTCATATAAACCCAATTTTGTAAATTATATGTTTCGGGAAGATATGATTTCCGATGGCATTGAAAATTGTGTTCAATACATTCATAATTTTGATCCAGAAAAATCTAAAAATCCCTTTGCATATTTTACTCAAATTATTCACTACGCATTTTTAAGAAGAATACAAAAAGAAAAGAAGCAGTTGGATATAAAAACTAAGATTATTGAAAGAACTGGATATGATGAAGTAATGATGGTTGACGATAGCTTGCTTTCTGGGCACAGTAGCGACTATAATAGTATCAAAGACGCAATTCAGTACCGCAGCAACCGATGAAAGTCGCAATTTTGACGGATACACACTTCGGTGCAAGAAAAGGATCAAAGTATCTTCACGATTACTTCGAACTTTTTTATAAGAATGTTTTCTTCCCTTCCTTGGAAGAGTATGGGGTTGAAAAAGTTATTCATATGGGAGATGCTTTTGATAGTCGTAAATCAATTGATTATCAAAGTCTTGAATGGTCAAAACGTGTTGTTTTTGATCCACTCAAAAACTATGAAGTTCATATGATTGTTGGTAATCACGATACTTACTATAAGAATACCAATAACGTAAACTCTCCAGAACTTTTACTTCAAACTTATCCCAATATTAGAACTTACAGTAGTCCAACGGAAGTTAATGTTGGTGGATTAAATATTCTGTTTTTACCTTGGATCAATCAAGAAAATGAAGCAAAAACTCTTAAACTTATTGAAAAGACAACTTGCAAGTGTGCGATGGGGCACCTTGAACTCCAAGGATTTAGAGTTAATCGACAACTCGTCATGGAACACGGTTTGGACGGCCAATTGTTTGAGAAGTTCGAGCGTGTCTACTCGGGACACTATCACACTAGATCTAACAATGGAAAGGTCTTCTATCTAGGAAATCCTTATGAAATGTTTTGGACGGATGTTAATGATACTCGTGGTTTTCATATCTTTGATACCGAAACATTAGAACATACTCCAGTTAATAATCCTTATAAATTATTTTATAACATTTATTACGAGGATACAAATTATAAACTTTTCAATACTACTGAATTTGAAAATAAAATTGTAAAAGTTATTGTTAGAAAAAAATCAAAACAAAAAGACTTTGAAAAGTTTATTGATAAACTTTATACCTCTGGTGTTCAAGAACTAAAAATCATTGAAAATTTTGAAGTTCAAGAAAATGAGGATTTTCAGATTGATGAAGAAGAAAACACTATTTCTATTTTGAACAGGTATATTGATGAGTCCGAATTCCAATTTGATAAAACAATCATCAAAAGTATATTTCAGGATCTTTACAAACAAGCTTGCGAAGTAGAGTAAAATGTTTCTTCTAACTTTAAAAGATAGAAAAGACGATGGAGCATATGCTGTAAATGACAGATATGGTGAAAAAGTCTTGTTTATGTTTGAAGAAGAAGATGATGCTGTTAGATATGCTTTAATGTTGGAAGAAGATCCAACCTACGCCAAAGAAATGGAAGTGGTAGAAGTTGATGATGAGCTTGCAATCAAGACTTGTAAGATGTATAATTACAAGTACGCAGTGATTACTCCTAACGATATTGTAATTCCCCCTAATAATGATAACGTTCAAGAAAATTAAATGGAAAAACTTTCTTTCTACTGGAAACAATTGGACAGAAATTAATTTTCAAAATAGCAATACAAATTTAATCATCGGGACAAATGGTGCTGGAAAATCCACTATCTTGGATGCACTTACCTTTGTTCTTTTTAATAAACCCTTTAGAAAGATTAACAAACCACAGTTATTGAATACTGTTAACGAAAAAGATTGTCTTGTAGAAATTGAGTTTTCTGTGAATAGTCGGGATTATCTTGTTCGTCGTGGGATAAAACCAAATGTTTTTGATATTGAAGTAAATGGAGTTCCGCTTCATAAAGAAGCAGACGATAGAGCAAATCAAAAAATTCTCGAAGAAAACATTTTAAAAGTTAACTATAAGTCTTTTACTCAAATTGTAATTTTGGGTAGTAGCACTTTTGTCCCTTTTATGCAACTTACTACGGCAAATCGTCGTGAGGTTATTGAAGATCTTTTGGATATTCGCATTTTTTCCGCAATGAATACTCTGATTAAAGATAAGATCAGAGTGCAAAAAGATCAAATCAAATCACTTGAACTTAAGAAAGAAACTCTTAAGGATAAGATGAAAATGCAGCAGAGTTTCATTGAGGAACTTGAAAATCGTGGTAATGCCAACATCAATGCCAATAAAGAAAAGATTGCCAATTTAGATGCCGAAGTTGGCATTTATATGACTGAAAATGCCAAGACCGAAGAGCAGATTTTTACTTATACCAAAGAGCAAGAAGAGGTTGTTGGTGCTGGTGATAAGTTAGTAAAGCTTAACAATTTAAAGGGTAAAATCTCTCAGAAAGTATCTTCTATTACTAAAGAGCATAAGTTTTTCACAGAAAATACGGTCTGTCCTACTTGCACACAAACTATAGAAGAAGAGTTTCGGTTAAATAGAATAGCAGACGCTCAAAATAAAGCAAAGGAACTCCAGAAAGGTTTTCAAGAACTAGAGGAGACTATAAAGTTAGAACAAGAACGAGAGCGTCAATTCACAGTTCTATCTAAGGAGATTACGAAACTCAACCATGAGATTTCTCAAAACAATACTAGGATTTCCCTCAACCAGAGACAAATCCGAGACCTTGAATCTGAAATTCAAACTATTACCCAAAACCTTGCAAACAGAAATATTGAGCATGAGAAGTTAGAAGAATTTCAAACCAATCTCCAAAAAACATTCGAAGACCTTTCAAAGAAAAAAGAAGAAATCGTTTATTACGATTTTGCCTATTCCTTACTCAAGGACGATGGCGTTAAAACGAAGATAATCAAAAAGTATCTTCCGTTCATAAATCAGCAGGTGAATCGTTATCTTCAGATGATGGATTTTTATATTAACTTCCATCTTGATGAAGAGTTCAACGAAACGGTAAAATCACCCATTCACGAAGACTTTTCTTATAGTTCATTCAGTGAGGGTGAAAAAATGAGAATCGACCTTGCCCTACTCTTCACTTGGAGAGAAGTCGCCCGAGTCAAAAATTCCGTCAACACCAATCTGCTGATTATGGATGAGGTGTTTGATTCCTCACTTGATGGATTTGGAACTGATGAGTTCCTCAAGATTATCCGTTATGTGATTAAAGATGCTAATATATTCGTCATCTCTCATAAGGCAGACCTGCATGACAAATTTGAAAGTGTCATAAGATTTGAAAAGGTAAAAGGTTTTTCGCGTATAGTGTCCTCACAAGCACAAGACTGATGAACACTCCAAACTGGCAACACCACTCTAAAAAGGAGCAGAAGCGGAAACTGAAACCGCAAGCACTCCGACAAGCAAAGGCAAGACGCCAAGCACTCAAGAAGCGCCTCTCACAGGGCGCTTCTTCTTTTGATATATAAAATATACTAGATATGGTGTCTGATATGCTTACCATCAGAACTCTAGGGGATAAAGTTCTCACTCAAAAAGCAAAAAGAGTTGCGAATATAGATGATACTCTTCGCACTTTTTGTGCTTCCATGGTAAACACTATGCTTGAAAGTAATGGTGTTGGTCTTGCAGCAAATCAAGTTGGAGTATTAAAAAGAATTATTGTTATTTCTGATGAAGGAAATGTTCGTGTAATGATTAATCCAGAAATTGTTGGATTTTCTGAAAATAAGCTTACAATAGAAGAGGGTTGTTTAAGCATTCCTGAAACTTATCTACCCATAAACAGATCAGAAAGTATTACGGTTAAATATCGGGATCTTAAGGGTAAACCACATTTTGAATCTTATTCTGGACTCACTGCAAGAATTATACAACATGAGGTAGATCATCTTGATGGGATCACAATGGACACTTTGGAAACTGTCCTATCTTTAGTTTGATAAACTAATTTCTTGCGTATAATAAGGTCATCTGAATCAAACCTATGACCGTCCGCCACGAAATCAAGTCCCAACTTGCTAAACTTCTTGCCACTGAAGACCTTGTGGTTGAGCACAAGAAGGTGGAGACTGCCTGCTTTAACGTCCATACTCGTGTGTTGACTCTGCCGATGTGGGAGAAGGCAAGTAATACTGTGTATGACCTTCTGGTGGGTCACGAGGTTGGACACGCTCTCTATACGCCTGATGAGGACTGGTTGGAGAAAGTAAAAGTTCCACCACAGTTCGTGAATGTGGTGGAAGATGCTCGCATTGAGAAACTGATGAAGCGTCGTTATGCTGGTCTCGCCAAGACCTTCTTTAACGGTTACAAAGAACTTGCCGATGATGATTTCTTCCAGATTGGTGATGATAAACTGGAAACTTATAATCTTGCCGACCGTGCTAACCTGTGGTTCAAGATTGGCAACTATATCGATATTCCCATTGAGCGTGGCGAAGAGACCGAAATTATCAATCTGATTGCTGATACTGAGACTTTTGCTGATGTTCTGATTGCTGCAGAAGCACTTTATAAGTATTGCAAGCGAGCGCAAGAAGAAAAAGTTAAAACCAATCTGGATAACCTGGAAGCACAACAAAGTGGTGCAACAGATCATCCTGCAAATGAGTTTGATGATCAGCAACCTGGTGAAAACGATCAACCTGAGTCTGATGGTTCTGAGGGTTCTCCTTCTTCCGAAGAAACTACCCAACAACCTACCCAACAAACTAAGGAACAAACTGGGGGAGAAACTGAGGAAGAACCCGAAGTGAAGACGATGGAGTCTTTAGAAGAGGCACTGAAAGAACTGGTTAATGACGCTGGTTATGAGAATGTTTATCTCGAACTTCCTAAACTTGATCTGAAAAAGATCATTGTTCCTAATGCGGAGATTCATGATAGGTGTAAAGAGACTTGGAGTGAGTTTCTCGAAAGAACGGATTATTCTTATGATACTATTTTTGGTAATGTTGATAGGCAGTTTTCTGAGTTTAAGCGTTCGGCACAGAAAGAAGTCAATTATCTGGTGAAAGAGTTTGAGTGCCGTAAGGCAGCAGATTCCTATGCCCGTGCCACAACTGCTCGTACTGGTATTTTGGATTGCTCCAAACTTCATACTTACAAATACAACGAAGATCTCTTTAAGAAAGTCACCACTCTTGCTAATGGTAAGAATCACGGTCTGATCTTTATTCTTGATTGGTCTGGTTCGATGTGTGATGTGATGCTTGATACCGTCAAGCAACTCTTTAACCTTGTTTGGTTCTGCAAGAAAACTGGTATTCCGTTTGAGGTTTATGCCTTTACCACTGATTATCCTTTGGTAACTTATGATGATAATGGTAAAGCAAATATGCGAGAACTTGCCTATCAGAAGAAAGATGGTCTCGTTCAGGTTGGTGAATGGTTCTCTATGATGAATATGCTCACCAGCAAAGTGAATGGTAAGACTCTGGAAGAACAAATGCGAAATATCTTCCGCCTTGCTGCTGGTTTTGGTCGTAACTACTATTGTCCTTATAGCACTCCTCTGGGTCTTTCTCTTTCAGGAACTCCTCTGAATGAAGCACTTATTTCACTGCACCAAATTCTTCCTCAGTTTAAAAAAGAAAACAATCTTCAGAAAGTTCAGTGTGTGATTCTGACTGATGGTGAGGCTTGTATGATCAAGTATCATCGTGAAGTCAAGCGTAACTGGGAAGCAGATCCTTTTCTTGGAACTGCAACTATCGGAGCAAATGCTTTTCTTCGTGATCGCAAGACTGGTAACACCTATTCTTGCGATTGTGATTGGTGGGAGTTTACTGATGTTCTCCTTCGCAATCTGCGGCATAGGTTTACTGATGTGAACTTTATTGGTATCCGTGTTCTCGAATCTCGTGATGCTAATACTTTCATTCGCCGCTACTGTGGATATTATGGTCCTGAGCACGATAAAACGATGACTGCTTGGAAAAAGGAAAGAGCATTCACTCTGAAAAAGTCTGGGTATCATTCTTATTTTGGTATTTCTGCAAATGCACTTTCCCAAGATACAGAGTTTGATGTTGCCGAAGATGCATCAAAAGCACAAATCAAAAATGCTTTTGTGAAGAGTCTGAAAGGTAAAAAAATGAACAAAAAGATTCTTGGAGAGTTTGTGGAACTCGTTGCCTGAACCACTTTCTAAACTGTCACAGGGGGCACTTGGTTGCTCCCTTTTCTCTTGTATAATTACTTTGTTGAAACAAACCACCTAACTACACTATGCCTCGCAAATCTTCTGTGAACGATCAAGCACTTTTTGATAGCATCAAAGAACTGTATGGTTCTGAAATTACTTCTGGTGATCTGAAGGGTTTCTGTGCCTCTCGTGGCCTTAACTATCAGACCGTGACTCGTCGCCTGGAGAACTATAAAACTGCTCGTGGTCGTTGGAATCTGGAAGTGACTCAAGAACGTGTTGAAGAGATTGAACGTTCGTTCAGTGCTCCTTCTGTTCTTCCTGCTGCTGAACAAAACCTTATTCCTGATAAAGATGATACCTTCGTCAAGTTTGGTAACTTTAACGATATTAAAAAAATTATTCAGTCCCGTATCTTTTACCCTACGTTCATTACGGGTCTTTCGGGTAATGGTAAAACGTTTTCTGTTGAGCAAGCGTGTGCTCAACTCAAGCGTGAACTCATTCGTGTTAATATCACAATCGAAACTGACGAAGATGATTTGATTGGTGGTTTTCGCCTGGTAAATGGTGAAACTGTTTGGCACAATGGTCCCGTGATTGAAGCACTGGAGCGTGGTGCGATTCTGCTGTTGGATGAGATTGACCTGGCATCCAACAAAATCCTTTGTCTCCAATCCGTGTTGGAAGGAAAGGGTGTTTTCCTGAAGAAGATCGGTCGTTTCGTGAAACCTGCTGCTGGATTCAACGTTGTTGCTACTGCCAATACCAAGGGTAAGGGTTCTGATGACGGTCGCTTTATCGGCACCAACGTGCTCAATGAAGCATTCCTTGAGCGTTTCCCTGTGACCTTTGAGCAAGCGTATCCTGCTCCTGCTACCGAACAGAAGATCCTTGAGGGTATCGCTCTGGATCTTGGTGTGGAAGACCGCGACTTCTGTAAGCGCCTGGTTGACTGGGCAGACATTATCCGCAAGACTTTCTACGATGGTGGTATTGAGGAAATCATCAGCACCCGCCGCCTGGTGCATATCATCCGTGCCTATAGCATCTTCCAAGATAAGGCAAAGGCGATCCAAGTGTGTGTGAACCGCTTTGACGATGAGACCAAACAGTCTTTCCTGGAACTTTACGACAAAGTGGACGCTGACTTCCAGATGCCTTCTACTGGTCCTGAACTGACTGTAGAATATATTGACCAACCCGCTCCGTTCTGATATAATTGGGGAAGGTAAATTATGAGTCTTCCCCCCTTTTATTATGGACGAGTATCCTTATTCAGAATCAGATCTAATTCCAGATCTGTATCAATTCACTATGACAACGAATAGTGATGATAAAATTGTAATTGAAAAAACACCTGTTATGAGCGAAATTAAAAATCACCTTTGGAAATACAACGAAGATAAAATTCTCAAAGATGTTGAGGATTATGTGACTAGTACTTATGGTAGTCACTATTGTGGGCATAATGATGCTTACAAAGATATTCAGACTATTGATCTGATGGCCGCAAAGGATCTTGCTCCTGGATTTTGTCAGGCAAATATCCTAAAATATGGAAGTCGTTATGGTGATAAGGATGGTCGCAACAAACGCGATCTTCTCAAAGTCATTCATTACGCAATGCTTCTTCTCCACTTTGATGGTCATTACACTCGCAAAAACAACGGTCTTACTGAATTTCGCTGATTATTATGAAACTTTCTGACAATACTCTTGCTCTACTGAAGAATTTTGCTGGCATTAACAACTCAATTCTTGTTAAACAAGGCAATCGTCTCCGCACTATTTCTGTCGCAAAAAATATCCTTGCCGAAGCAGATATCACTGAAGAATTTCCACGTGATTTTGCAATTTATGATCTCAACCAGTTTTTGAATGGTTTGAGTCTACATCAGGATCCTGATCTTGATTTTGCCGAAGAATCCTATTTGAGTATCAAAGAAGGTAAGCGTCGTGTCAAGTATTTCTTTGCAGACCCTAATGTAATTATTTCTCCCCCCGATAAGGACATTCAACTTCCTTCGTCTGATGTTTGCTTCCAACTTGACAGCACTTCTTTGGAGAAACTAGTCAAGGCAGCAGCGGTTTATCAACTTCCTGATCTTTCTGCTGTTGGTGAGAATGGTGTTATCAAACTGGTGGTTCGTGATAAGAAGAATGATACTTCTAATGAGTATGCCATTGTGGTTGGTGAAACTGATAAGGAGTTTACCTTCAACTTCAAGGTAGAGAACATCAAGATTATTCCTGGTGCCTACGACGTGGTTGTGTCACAAAAACTTCTGTCACAGTTCACGAATCCGAAGTACAACCTCTGCTATTATATTGCTCTGGAACCCGATTCTACCTTTGGTTGATGGAATTTCTCCTCTATTTGAGTCCTATTGGACACCAATTAATTCGTGATTTGATATCGGCAAAATTTCATATTCACGAAAATATTGGTCTTTGTAAAAACTCTAATATCTTTGGTTATACAGATACTCCTAAAAAATTTGTAGTTTGCACCAAAAATATTAAAAATGGTGGTTGGGATCTAAATCATTATGTTTCTGAAACGGTTTATCACGAATCTGTTCATGCAGCACATATTTGCAATCGTAATGAACCTTTAGGTCTATCAACAAAAACTATGCCGTTATCTTCTAACAAAATGCAAGATGTTAGAAATTCTGCAAACATCACAAAATCATACAAAGTAAAACAAAAAGAACACGAAGCGTATTATTTTGAAGATAAACCTGATAAAGTGCGCTATTATGTACGAAAGTATTGTTTCTGATGAACATCTTTGTAACTTCTCCTTGGCCTGCTGAAAGTGCTATCTGTCTTCCCGACAAACACATTGTCAAGATGCCGCTGGAATGCTGCCAAATGCTTTCCATTGTGGCATCTGAAAAATGGGGTCATAACTATGGTCCTTTGTACAAGACTGATAACACTCCCTACAGAACTGAAAAGGGTGCGTTTCGTAATCATCCCTGTACCAAATGGGCAATGGATAGTATCCACAATGCCTATTGGTTAATCAAGCATGGTATGAATTTATGTGATGAATATGCTATCCGCTACAATAAAATTCATTCCTGCTATAATACACTTCTACAAGCATATTATTTGTTTCCCAAGGGAAAGATTACAGATGTAACACCTTTTGTGAGAGCTATGCCAGATGAGTTTAAATTTGACGAAAGCATTGACACTTTTACTGCTTACAAGATGTATATCGCATCCAAACCTTGGGTTGCATCTAATTATCTTCGTATGCCGCAACGAAAACCTGAATGGGTATGAAAGCACTAAGGGTTGAGGTAAAAACAACAGTAAATATTCTCGTTGATAGCGATGAAGACTTCTGGGAAATAAAACAGAATGTGCTAAACGCAATTCACGACAAAATTCACTTTCTTGAAAAAGATTCTTTTTATATAAATTATGAACAGTGATTTTATTTGGGTGGAAAAATACCGCCCCAAAACAATTGAAGATTGTATTCTTCCTGAAAATATTAAAAAAACCTTTACTGACTTTCTAAATAAGGGTGAAATTCCAAATATGCTTCTTGCTGGTCCTCCTGGTATTGGTAAGACCACAGTGGCAAAAGCACTCTGTAATGAATTGGGAGTAGATGTTTATGTCATCAATGGATCCGACGAGGGTAGATTCCTCGATACTGTCCGAAACAATGCGAAAAACTTCGCTTCGACCGTTTCGCTTTCGTCAGATGCTAAACACAAAGTCGTCATCATTGATGAGGCAGATAACACAGGGAACGACGTACAACTCCTCCTACGGGCGTTTATTGAGGAATTTGCTGGAAATTGCAGATTCATCTTCACCTGTAACTACAAAAACAAAATCATCGAACCTCTACATTCCCGATGTGCAGTCATTGAGTTCGGCACTAAAGGGAAAGAGAAAACCACATTGGCAGGATCCTTCTTCAAGCGTTTACAAAACATCCTGGATGCGGAAGGCGTCGAATTCGATCAAAGAGTACTTGCAGAACTTATCAACAAGCACTTTCCCGACTGGCGAAGAGTCCTCAACGAGTGCCAAAGGTATTCGGTAAGTGGTAAAATTGATTCAGGTATTCTTGCATCTTTCTCTGATGTTTCCGTAAATGAACTGGTTAAATCTCTCAAGGATAAGAACTTTACTGAGGTCCGAAAGTGGGTGGTCGCCAACTTGGACAACGATGCTTCTCATCTACTTCGCAGGGTTTATGACGCCTGTTATGATTGTCTTTCACCCGCAACTATCCCCGCTGCCGTTCTTGTTATTGCTAAGTACCAATATCAATGTGCGTTCGTGGCTGACCAAGAAATTAACCTCCTAGCAGCACTTACTGAACTTATGGTGGAGTGTGAATTCAAATGATTTCTCAAAAAGAACTTAAGCATATGCGTCTTCAAGCATGGATGCGTGAAAATAAATGTGATGATATTGAATATCTTGGAGAAAAGGATGGTGATTATTGGTATAGGATTGGACCTCACGAAATTACATCAGATCAATTTGAAGACATTGAATTGGTGACGGAAAATGATTAGACATCAAGTTAAATCTAGTTGGTATTATATATTTTGGGGTGCTATGGCAGTTGCTGTAGTTGGTGGACAGATTTATGTTGGACTTGGTTATCGTGAAATGGCAAAAGCAACTAAATCTACTGCTATTCAGGTAACTTGTGAACCTCAGTATTTTTTACCATCCGATATTAGAGGCAGTTTGCGGAGGGAATTTGAATGAGTCTTCTTAAAATTAACAAGGCAGATCTTTATGAGGTTCCTGTAAAAACAACTCCACAAAATGTGAAAGAGGCAAATGAAGGTCTCTTTCGTGCTAAAATGACTCTTCCTGCCGCCGCAAAGCATTGTGGTATGACGCAGAAAGAAATGAAACTTACATTTTTTGAGTATTTGAAGTATCACAAACCTGATTATGAAATCTCTGAAAACGCCGCTTAGATATCCTGGTGGTAAGTCCCGTGCCTGTGAAAAGATGGGACCTTACTTTCCCGACCTTCGCAACTATGATGAGTTCCGTGAACCATTTCTTGGTGGAGGAAGTGTTGCGATTTATATCACTAAAAAGTATCCTGGATTAAATATTTGGGTAAATGATTTATATGAACCTCTTGTAAACTTCTGGCAACAACTCCAGATGTTTGGGAATGATTTAAAAAACGAACTGGTTGATTGTAAATCTGCTTACAATACTCCAGATTTGGCAAAAGAATTGTTTCTCAAATCAAAGGAGCACATCAATGACCAAACTGTGTCAAATTTTGATCGTGCTGTGGCTTTCTATAT